>OHBX01000520.1_pt1 | contig 21182 bp, 19 predicted proteins | sample 1577441 | NCBI WGS metagenome assembly OHBX01 (sample SAMEA3879561, study PRJEB24766) | human gut metagenome | biome: human-associated habitat; feature: feces | place: USA | collected 1985/1987 | reverse complement strand
TTTCTCATGTTCCTTTCTGAGCATTCTATTTTTCCATTTTATACTCAAAGGCAAGCAGTTGTCAACTACGCCAGAAAGTGTTCTGCCATCAGAATTGTTCCGATTTTCTGCACCTCTCCGGTAAGGAACACGCTGCCATCCTCTCCGATTTCTATCAGTAACTGCCCACCCGGCATCGTGACTTCAATTCTGTCATCCACCAGTCCCAGCTTATGGGATGCTGCCGCTGCTGCACAGGCTCCGGTTCCGGAAGCTAAGGTATATCCGGCTCCCCGCTCATAGATTTCCACCCGGATATGACCTCTATCCATTACTTTACAAAGCTGCATATTAATCCGGTTTGGAAAATAAGATGCATTTTCCACATAAGGTCCTAATTCCATTGCCTTTTCTTTACTGATTTCATCTAAATGAATCACGCAGTTCGGATTTCCCATGGAAACACAGGTTGCCCGGTAAGGATGGCCATGAAAAACCAGAGGCCTGTTTATAATTTCCGGAGGCGTACCTACATAAGCAAGTACCCCTCCGGTAAATTGTGGTATTCCCATATTTACTTTCATAAGACTTCCGTCTTCATTTAAAAAATCAATCCTTACTTCGCCTGCCTTGGTATAAAGGCTAAACGGTCTGTGTCTGATATATCCGGCATCTAATAAATATTTTGCAAAAATCCGAACACCATTTCCGCTGCGCTCTGCTTCACTTCCATCCGGGTTAAATATCTTTACATAAAGCTTCTCATCCTGCCATATCGGTCCATATAAAATGCCATCAGCTCCTGCGCCAATATTTCTTCTGCACAGCTTTACAATATGACGTTCCAATAAATGTATCTTATTCTTATTCGGGTCAAGTACAAGATAATCATTTCCTAATCCATGATACTTCTGTAACAGCAAGGCATCATCCATACTTATGCTCCAGTTTCACTTCTTATTACAATATATGAATGAGATATTGTCCGTTAGAACCCGACTTATTCCTGTTCTGTTTCAACGGTCGCTTCTATGACCTCAGACACTTGTTCTCCACTGTCTGTCTGTTTCTCCACCACCTGCGGTGTTTCCACCTCCTGTGACACTTCCGCTGCCTGCGGTGTTTCTTTTCGTTCAGGACTCTTTTCTCCTAAAATAGCAGATAACTTATCATCTGAAATCGTTTCATCTGCTTCTTCTTTCTGTAAACGTGCTCTTTCTTCCTCAATCTTCTGCCTTACTGCCGCATCAATCTCACGCTGCTTTTTTTCTTCTTCCTCTGCAGCCACTCTTGCAAGACGATCAAGAATCTCCTGTGCCTGCTGTTCATCCTGCTGTTTCTTGCGTGCGGCTAAAATCTCTTCTTCCGACATGTAATGAACATTCCAGCGTTTCACAATACTATGAGCAATTCGCTCTCTTTCATTTCTCTTATCTATTGCATCCTGCATATTATTCCACTTCCATTTTTTCTCTTTATGTATATCATAGCTTTCACCCATTCGTTTTTCAAGATGAAAAATTATTAAATTTTTATTGTTTCCGGCATATTTTTATGTAAATAAGGACATCCTTTCTGTATCAGCCAATGGCTGCAAAAACATTTTAACCCGGAGGTACGCATCATGTCCGTCTACAAAGTTGAAATCTGCGGCGTAAATACCGCAAAGCTTCCAATCCTAAAGGAAGAAGAAAAGGCTGCTCTATTTGCCAGAATCAAACAGGGGGATATGACTGCAAGGGAAACATATATCAAAGGAAATCTTCGTCTGGTCTTAAGTGTGATTAAACGTTTTTCCGGAAATCAGGAAAATATTGATGACCTCTTTCAGATTGGATGTATCGGACTGATTAAGTCCATTGACAATTTTGATGATACACTGGGGGTAAAATTTTCCACCTATGCCGTCCCTATGATTATTGGCGAAATCCGCCGCTATCTGCGTGATAACAACAGCATCCGTGTCAGCCGTTCCCTGCGGGATACTGCCTATAAAGCCATTCATGCCAAAGAAATCCTGATGAAAAATTCCATGCAGGAGCCTACTTTACAGGAAATTGCAAAAGAAGCCGGACTTACCAAAGAAGAAATCGTCTATGCCCTAGATGCCATTCAAAGTCCGGTCAGTCTTTATGACCCGGTCTATACGGATGGTGGTGATACACTCTATGTGATGGATCAGATTAGTGATAAAAAGAATAAAGAAGATAACTGGGTGGAAGGGCTTGCCCTTTCCGATGCAATGAACCGGCTTAACGACAGAGAAAATCATATCGTTAAGCTACGGTTCTTTGAAGGCAAAACCCAGATGGAGATTGCTGATGAGATTCATATTTCCCAGGCTCAGGTCAGCCGTCTGGAAAAAACTGCTCTAAAGACTATGAAAAATTATCTTGCCCTGCATACCTGAGCTCTGATTTTTGGTGCAATTAAAATTGCCAGTGCCATTTTCACCAGATCACCAGGAATAAAAGGAATTACACCAGCCCATAATGCTGCCATCATGTCCATCTTTGCTTCATAAGCAAGCCATGCTGTTCCTAATGCATAGCAGACAATCGTTCCAACAATCATTGCCAGCAGACATAAGAGCCATTTCTCAGTATATTTATCAATTACAATACCGGCAATGATTGCCATTGGAATAAATCCGATTAAATATCCACCGGTTGGACCAAAAAGTTTCGCCGGTCCTGCGGTAAATCCTGAAAATACCGGTACACCAACCAGTCCAATCAGAAGGTAAATGACGTAGCTTAACGTTCCAAGCTTCCAACCCAGTAAATACAATGAGAAGTAAATAACCAGATTGGTAAGGGAAATTGGTACCGGACCAATTGGCAATGAAAATGGTGCCAGGATACAGGTCAGTGCTGTCATGATTGCTACCAGTGCCATCTGCTGGGTTGTGATTTTTCTTTTTTCTGTTGTTGTGTTCTGCATAATTTTCTCCTAACGTTTGTTGTTATTGGGTGATTGAAAAATAAATATATTTTCAGTAAATTTAACTATTCAAAGGATATTGGCTTTTGATGGATATGAAATGCCGGAAGTTCTTAGGTGCATGTTTTTCTTGCATAGAAACTGTCTTTCCGTTGCTTTAACCGGATATCGGAACTGTCCGTTGGGTACGGATGCTGTATGATACCTGCAAGGGGCACTAAGAATTTCGGATAAAATATCACAATATCCGGCAACCGGTGCAAATTCGCATCCGTGCTCATATGCACCTCGCTGGCACGTCCATGTGCCAGCGTTGCCTGTTGCCGGACGAAATTCCAAGTGCCCCTAACAGCCCTTCTTAGGCATCCGCACTTCGACGGACGGTACAGATAGACTGTCAAACATTGGAAAGACGGTTTTTACAGGCAAAAGCAAAATATGCAGCTTAGAACTACGGTATTTTATATCCAAAACAAATATCCTTTGGATAACAGGATTATTTTAGCAAGTACTCACGTTGTCAATCCGCACCTTCTATAAATTAATTGTAAGGAGAAGAAAACATGACACATGTACTTCTTGTAGATGATGATACAAGTATCGTTTCCAATTTACGCACTTTCCTAAATCAGGAGGGTTTTCAGGTTACTTCTGCAAATAACCAAAAGGAAACCATCGATTTATTAGATTCCGGGCAGTATCACTTTGACTTAGCGCTGCTTGATGTCTCCCTGCCGGATGGAAGCGGCTTTTCTTTGTGCAGTGCCATCAAGGCAAACTCTGATATTCCTGTCATTTTTCTGACGGCATCGGATGATGAATATAGTGTGGTTGCCGGGCTTGACCTTGGTGCCGATGATTATATTCCCAAGCCCTTCCGGCCGAGAGAACTGATTTCCAGAATGAACAGTGTTCTCCGCCGCTATCACCGTGGCAGCCAGCCGTTGGAATATCATGAACTGAGAGCCGATACCGTACGTGGACTGGTCTATAAGAATAATGTGGAACTGACGCTTTCCGCCCTGGAATACCGGCTGCTTTTACTCTTTCTTTCCAACCAGGGCATTGTCCTTACACGAAGCCGGCTCTTAGATGAACTTTGGGATATGGCAGGGGAATTTGTAAATGATAATACCCTTACCGTCTACATCAAAAGGCTCCGGGAAAAAATCGAAGCCGACCCGGCACACCCGGAATATATCAAAACCATCCGCGGACTGGGCTATAAGCTTGGTGACTAATTGAACTGCAAAAAACGCCTGTTATAAATATGAGTACCATAATAACCGATGAAAATGTATTTTCCCAAAGGAGTCTTTATGAAATTTTTACGCAATCCCGAAATCAAAAAATGCCTGTTTCTGCAACTGCTTGTATGCTTTATCTTTGCAGGCATCGGATTTTATTTTGATACCATCTGTGGTGTAATCATCCTTTTTGCATCACTTATTTTCATTCTTATTTTTATTATTTTCACCAGAAAACGTTACCGGAAGGTGGAATCCTTAAGTCAGCAGTTAGATGCGATGCTGCACAGTAACAGCAGTGGTGATTTCAGCGACTATATGGAAGGAGAACTTGCAATTTTACAAAATGAGCTTGCCAAGCTGACCAGACGCCTTGCGGAACAGAATCAGGCTCTTGAAAACGATAAAAAATATCTTGCGGATGCCATGGCTGATATTTCCCATCAGCTCCGCTCTCCCCTTACTTCCATCCGTCTTTTGCTGACTCTCTTAAAAGAACCGGCTCTTTCCGATGAGAAGCGAAAGGAATCCTTACGGGAATTATCCATGTTAATTGACCGGATGGACTGGCTCATTGAAACTTTATTAAAATTATCTTCCATGGACGCTGGAACCATTACTTTTCACCAGACCGAAACCTCTGTCAAAGAACTGCTCTCCACTGCGGCTGCACCTTTGCTTATTCCATTGGAGCTTCGCGATATCCAGTATCATGAAACCATAGAGCCGAAGGATTTTTCTTTTTCTACGGATTTACGATGGACGGCGGAAGCCCTTGGAAATATCTTAAAGAACTGCATGGAGCACACGCCTTCCGGTGGCAGGATTGATGTTACGGTTACCGACAATCCAATCTATGTTTCTATCGTGATTGAAGACAATGGAAGTGGTTTTCTGCCGGAAGATATCCCGCATCTTTTTGAACGCTTTTACAAAGGGAAAAATGCCACCGGTCATAGCATTGGCATCGGTCTTTCCCTCTCCCGTATGATTGTTTCCAAAGAAAATGGAACCTTAAAAGCAGAAAACCGTAAAGAAGGCGGTGCACGTTTTATCCTGAAATTCTATAAAAAGTGACAGAACTGTCACTGAAAAGTCATGCTCCTGTCATCCGGGATGCTTATACTTCTCATTAGAATCGCATCAAATGGAAAGGAGTTACTTATGGAAATCTTACGAGCTGAAAATCTCACCAAAATCTATGGAACAGGAGAAAATCAGGTGGTTGCCCTAGACCACGTTTCTTTTTCTGTCAACAAAGGCGAATTTCTCGCTATCATCGGGCCATCCGGTTCCGGCAAATCCACACTGCTTCACATTTTAGGCGGTGTCGATACACCAACCTCCGGCAAAGTCTATATGGAGGGCACTGATGTCTACGCGCAAAAGGAGGAACAACTTGCCATCTTCCGCAGACGGCAGGTCGGGCTGATTTATCAGTTCTATAATCTGATTCCGGTACTGAATGTCGTTGAAAATATGACACTTCCTGTCCGCATGGATGGACGCCCGGTCAACAAAGAGCATTTAAATGAACTGCTGGAAATTCTCTCTTTAAAAGGACGGGAAAATCATCTTCCAAATCAGCTTTCCGGTGGTCAGCAGCAGCGTGTCTCCATCGGTCGTGCATTAATGAACGCTCCTGCTGTGGTTTTAGCCGATGAGCCTACCGGAAACTTAGATTCCAAAAACAGCCAGGAAATTGTGGAACTCTTAAAATATTCCAACCAGAAATTTAACCAGACCTTAATTGTCATTACCCATGATGAAAACATTGCCCTTCAGGCAGACCGCATCATTGCCATTGAAGACGGCAAAATTACACGGGATGAGGTGATTCGTGCATGAATATCTTCCACAAAATCACACTCACCAACTTAAAGAAGAATAAAACCCGTACCATCGTCACGATTATCGGAATTATTCTTTCTACTGCCATGTTTACCGCAGTTACCAGCAGCATCAGCTCTCTTCATGCATTTATGAAGGAATATACCATTGATACCGAAGGAAGCTGGCAGGGTGCCGCTTTTCGTGTCACCCAATCAGAGTCAAAAGATTTTCTCTCCCATGATGAAATCGAGTCTTCTGTTTCTTTAAAATATATTGGATATGCCGATCTTAAAGATTCCGCCAACCAATACAAACCATACCTTTATATCTGCGGTGTAACGGATGATGTTACTACTCTTCTTCCAGTACACATCACGAAAGGACGGATGTCGGAAAACGATTCTGAGCTTCTGCTTCCAGAGCACCTTGCCTATGACGGAGGCATTGCTTATAACTTAAATGATGAAATTACCCTGGATGTCGGAGAACGTGTCGATGAAGACGGTTTTGTTTTAGATAATAACACTTCACTGCTTGGTAATAAGTCAGAAAAATCCAAAGACGGAAAAGTAATTCCGTTAGAAACCATCACAAATACGGAACCAAAAACCTATCAGGTGGTAGGTTTTTACAGCAGACCTTCCTTTGAAAGCTTTCATGCTCCGGGTTATACAGCACTGACTCTCTCTTCTGCCCGGACATCCTATCAGGATATCTACTTCTGTCTTTATAACAGCAAGGATGTATCCAGTTTTTTAGAGCAGCATGCGCCATATTCTTATACCATGAACTATGATTTACTGCGGCTTGACGGAGCATCCATGGAGGATTCCTTAAACCGCACCGTCACCAGTCTTGCGGTTATTTTGATTGCAATTATCGTACTTGGTTCTATCTCACTGATTTATAATGCATTTTCCATTTCTATCAGCGAACGAACCAGACAGTTTGGTCTGCTTTCATCCCTTGGTGCAACCAGACACCAGATGATTCACAGCATCCTGTTTGAAGCGGCTTTCCTGTGTCTTATCGGTATTCCGCTTGGAATCTTCTTCGGTTTAGTTGGAATTGGCATTACCTTCTATTTCACCGGTGATACTCTTGCCATACTGTACCGAAGTGACACCACACTGCACCTGACCCTGCAGCCATCCGTTGCCGGAATTGTGATTGCCGTCACCCTCGCTTTTATTACGGTACTGATTTCTGCTTACCTGCCGGCACGGAAATCCATGAAGTTATCTGCCTTAGAAGCCATCCGGCAGACCAGTGATATTAACATCAGTTCCAAAAAAGTGCATACATTTCCACTTACGGAAAAATTATTTGGCTTTGAAGGAATGCTTGCTGCCAAAAACTATAAACGAAGCCGCAGCAAATACCGTGCTACTGTTATCTCACTTTTCTTAAGTATTGTACTGTTTATTTCTGCCAGCAGCTTTTGTGCTTATCTGACACGTTCCGCCGGCAGCATTTATAACGGAAACGGCTATGAACTTTCCTGCACGATATATTCCGAAAATAACTATGACCCGGATACGCTTTTAACAAAAATCCGTGCTTTAGATGGCATAGATAAGGCTTCTTACGGTACCAGCTTCTCCGCCTGCTTTACAGTAGCCAAAGAAGACTGTTCGAAAGAATTTGAAAGTTTCTATTCTGATTATGAACAGGCTTATTACAGCAATACGCTCCCGGCAGATGACTCCTACGAGCTTACCACTTTGATTTATTTTGTGGAGGATCATTTGTTTGAAGATTATTTAAAAGAAATCGGCGAAAATTCTTCCGATTATCAGAATTCTGATCATCCAACAGGTGTATTGATAGACCGGCTTCATGTATTCAATGACAAATACTATGACATTAATATTTTCGCCAATCCTTCTTCGCAGGATATTGTATTATCCTCTTTAGACGAAGATGTGAAAAATACCTGCACCGTCACCGCTGGTACTTTCAGTGATACAATTCCTTTCGGTGTCAGTGCTCCTTCCGATTATGCGAAATTTATTTTTCCATATTCCTATAAGGATGCTCTCTGGCAGGCACTCAGCCAGAACCCGGATAGCACACTTGGAAATTCATACTATATAAAGACAGATAATCACAAACAGGTACAGACAGATTTAAATACGCTCTTTGACAGCGAAAATATTTCAGCTGATATCTATGACTATATGGATTCCATTGAAAGTGAGCGTGCTATAATTACCGTTATCAATATTTTCTCTTATGGATTTATTACATTGATTTCCCTGATAGCGGCCGCCAATGTATTTAACACAATTTCTACCAATATTATTTTACGGAAACGTGAATTTGCCATGTTAAAATCCATCGGTCTTTCTCCGAAAGGCTTCCGCAAAATGATGCAGTTTGAATGTCTGCTCTATGGCTGCAAAGGGCTTCTTTACGGACTTCCGGTTTCCATCGGAATCACCTGGCTTATTTATCAGGCAGTCTGTGATGGCATTGACTTTGGTTTCTTTATTCCATGGTACAGCTTCGTGATTGCTATTGGCAGTGTATTTACAGTGGTTGCTGCAACTATGATTTATTCCATGCGTAAGCTTTCTTCTGAAAATACCATGGATGCATTAAAAAACGAAAATTTATAAAATCTCTTTTTCTTTCAGATTATAAAAGGTAAAATCACCGGTATTTAAAAGCATTCCATTGGAATCCATAATTTCAAATGATACTACCGTAATGTTCCTTCCGGGCTTTACCACTTTGGCGGTGCATGTAACATATTCTGTTGCACGCGCCGCTTTTAAATAGCGGATCTGTCCGTCCACAGTAGTCACATAATATCCATAGGTTCCTGCCGCAATTCCGCATATGGTATCCACTGCCGAATATAATACTCCACCATGCAAATCTCCATAGATATTCGTAAACTCTTTCTTGAATGGCAGTTCTGCCTTTACCCTTCCAAGCTCTGCCTCTGTTATCTTCATCTGCAGCAGACTTCCAAAGGGATTCTGCTCTAATAATTTCTGGCATTCTTCTATTGTAATTTTATTTTCGTTTTGCATTAGATTCCTCTTTTCTTACATGTATCTTTTATCCTTTATTTGTACCCATTTTGTGCTCATTTATGTTTTTTGTCAATGAAACAATCTATCTGACTTTTCGGATTGCCAAATCCCCATCCTATGATGTAATATATTTTGTATGGTGTATATTAAGAATTTTTCTCACCATACACTTACGCATCAAGGAGGTATCTTTATGGATCCAAAGAAACAATTTTATGAAACACTCGCTACGTCCATGATTGAAAAATTCAAGAAAAGACAGATTGACGCATATTACTGTGCCACCAAAGAAGAAGCCGTTGCACTTGCCACTTCCATGCTGCCGACACAGGCAACCGTTGGTTTTGGCGGTTCCATGACTTTAACCGAAAGTGGTATGATGGCTGCTCTGCAAAATAGGACTGACATCACACTTTATGACAGAAGCAAAGCTGCCACACCGGAAGAAACAACTGCAATTTATCATCAGTGTCTGAATGCAGATTATTATTTTATGAGTTCCAATGCAATCACTTCTGACGGACAGCTTGTCAATATTGACGGAAATGGCAACCGGGTTGCAGCACTCATCTATGGCCCGAAGGAAGTCATCGTTATGGCCGGTATGAATAAGGTTGTAAAAACAGTTGACGACGCTCTTGACCGGGTACATAATACTGCTACTCCTGCCAACTGCATCCGCCTTAGCAAGAAAACGCCATGTGCACTCACCGGAACATGTGCCGACTGCCTCTCACCGGAATGTATCTGTAATCAGGTTGTTATCACCAGAAGAAGTGGTATTCCGGGAAGAATCAAAGTAATTCTCATCGGAGAGGAATTAGGATATTAATGCGATTTCATCAAAAATCCACATACCAGATATACTCTGATATGCGGATTTTTATTTTATCCTATGCTCCTGCTGTAAATGTCGGTAGTTTCTCAATGACTTCCTGCAACGGACTCCAGTTCATCAGTTCTTCCTTTTCATCCTCTCTCTTGAAAGAAATCCCATTTTCCTTTTTCTGCTTTCTCTTTTCTGCACTTTCCTGAGTTCCCGGCAGTCTGCTATAGGCACCGGATTTATGGAATTCATCTGACACCCTGTTTACTGCTGCTACAATATATTCCTTATCCGGGTCATTGTCCGATATACCGGAAACAGCGGTGGATACAATACGATTTGCTTCTTCTTTGCTCTTTGCAGCTTTCAGTTCTTTCTCCACTTCCTCTGCAATCATCTGAACACGTATTGCATGGGCATAGGCAATGGGGTCATTTCTTTGAAGCCAGGAAAGTTCTTCTTTGGTCAGTTTCTTTCCTGCCTCTAATTTCCGCTTGATTTTTGCCATTTTTTCCTGCTTTGCTTCTTCACTTTCTTCTGCCACATTATTATCATAAATGCATTTCAGCATATACTGCGGCAATTCCTCCACCGTAGATACCTTCTTTGTATCCTGCTCCGTATTGGAAAATAAATTCAGTCTGACTGCCATCGCATTTCCTCCTGATTTCGTAATCTGTTCCTTGCATTTTATCTTACACTTATATATCGGAATATTTCTTCTTTTTCCATAGTCATTTGTAAATGCTTGACAGCAAGTAGCGAGAAACACGCTTTGCGAGTTTCTCGAGTAAAAAAAGACATCCGCACCGGCATTTTCCCGGATACGAATGTCTTTTCTGGTTACTTTTCATGATACTTTTCTATTTCTTTATTTCCAAGTTCCTTTTCAACTTCCTATCTGTCCCACTTATCTGCCAGAGAATTAATCTGGTCAGCAAATTTCGCAAGATCTTTATTTGGGATACCTTCATTCTTCTGAATGACACTAAGCAGCCTCTGACCCGCCGCCAGCAGTCTTGCAAACACATTAGAGGATGCCTTTGCCGGTTTGTCTTTCTTCTTTTCAACCAGTTCACGGTTTCCTTCATGAACACAGACATTTTCTAATAAGTCATAGGTATCACCACTATATGGTGCAACCGCCTGATAGCCTAATTCCGTATGCAGATGCTCTGCAAATTCATCACAGACCTTATCCTCACCATGTACCACAAAGACACGCTTTGGTGGATTTTTAAATGCTGATGCCCATTTTGTCAGCATATCACGGTCTGCATGGCCACTGATACCAGGAAGATTTAAAATTTCTGCATGTACCTGAATATTTTCACCGAAAAGTTTTACTTCTTTGGCTCCATTCAAAAGTGCATGACCCAAGGTTCCAGGTACCTGGTATCCTACAAACAGAATCGTGCTTTCCGGTCTCCACAAATTATGTTTTAAATGATGGCGGATACGGCCAGCCTCACACATACCGGAAGCAGAAATGATAACCAATGGTTTCTTGCTGAAGTTAATCATTTTAGATTCATCACTGGTAACAGACGTTTTCAGTCCTGGGAATCCAATCGGATTAATACCCTGCTCCACTAATTTCTTTGCCTCATCAGAGAAGCAGTCTTCTACACTCTTATGGAAAATATTTGTTGCCTCCACAGCCAGCGGGCTGTCGATATAGGCCTCAAAATCTTCAAACTCCGGCAGCAGATGTTCTGTCTTAATCCGTCGCAGATGATATAGCATTTCCTGTGTACGACCTACAGAAAATGCCGGAATGACAAGATTACCACCTCTTGCAAATGTCCGCTTAATTACTGCCGCAAGTTCCGGTGCATAATCCGGCGGATCTGCATGTATCCGGTCACCATAAGTTGATTCAATCAATACATAATCTGCTTCATCGATAAACTGCGGATTTTTAATCAATGGCTTATTGCCATGACCGATATCTCCGGAAAATACAATTTTCACGGTCTTATCTTCTTCCGTCAGCCATACCTCAATGCTGGATGAACCAAGAAGATGTCCTGCATCTACAAACCGGATTTTTACTCCATCACAGATTTCAATGATTTTATTGTAATCACATGCTACAAAATGCTCTAAAACCCCCTGTGCATCATCCATATCGTAAAGAGGCACTACTTCCGGTAATCCGGCTCTCCTAGCCTTACGGTTTCTCCACTCTGCTTCAAACATCTGGATGTGTGCACTGTCCTTTAACATGATATTACAAAGTTCGCTGGTTGCTGTTGTCGCAAATATCTGTCCCCGGAATCCATGACTATACAGCAATGGAAGTAAGCCTGAATGGTCGATATGGGCATGTGTTACAAACACATAATCAATATTGGATGCATTCACCGGAATCTCCTGATTCACATATAAATCCGGTCCCTGCTCCATACCACAATCCACCAGTATCCGCTTATCCTGACATTGCAGAAAATGACAACTTCCAGTTACTTCATGTGCAGCCCCTAAAAACTCCAATAACATAATACCATCTCCTCGCCATCTCTTTATTGTCGAACTTATGATAGTATTATTTTATCATATTGGACAAAAAATGTATACATTTTATTCGTTTTTTATTCAAATCGCACAATTTCTTTTTTCAATCGTTTCATAATCTTTTTCTCCAGCCTGGAAATATAGGACTGGGAAATTCCTAATAAATCCGCCACCTCTTTCTGGGTCAGTTCATTATCATTTTTCGAATTGATGCCAAACCGCAGTTCAATAATCGTCCGCTCCCTGCCGCTTAAATGCTCAATTGCTTTATTCAAAAGCTTCTTTTCAACCTCAGTCTCAATATCCCGGTAAATGACATCTTCATCTGTTCCTAAAATATCCGAAAGTAGTAATTCATTTCCGTCCCAGTCCACATTTAACGGCTCATCAATGGATACCTCTAATTTCGTCTTATTATTTCTACGCAGATACATCAGAATTTCATTTTCAATACATCGGGAGGCATAGGTTGCAAGCTTGATATTTTTTTCCGGATTAAAAGTATTAATTGCCTTGATTAATCCGATGGTTCCAATAGAAATCAAATCCTCCACTCCTACTCCCGTGTTGTCAAATTTCTTCGCTATGTATACTACAAGCCTCAGATTATGCTCGATTAATTTCTTTCTTGCAGTCTCACTCTGCTCCTTCACCAGTTGTCCGATACATTCCATTTCCTCTTTCGCCGGAAGCGGTGGCGGCAGCACTTCTGCCCCTCCGATATAGTGAATCTCCGTCTCCTTACGAAGCAGCATATCTTTTAAACTACGCACAATGCGAAACTGAAAATGCTCCGGTATATCTACTTTTAAATACATTACAACTCCTCTTTCCTCTCTTATTCACATTCCATCCTATAGCAGATGGCAATTTAAAATCATTTGATATTCCTTCTTTTGAAACAACGATGGACTTCCAAGCGCAATCACCGCCTGTAAAATCTGCCGCTCTTTTTTTCCTTCTTTAATATAAAGTTCTTCTACGGTAAGTGCTTCTACCAAGCCGTTTTTCTCTCCCATACTGCTAAATGGCAACAGTCGTACTACCGGCTCATCTTCCCGGAAAATCGGCATCAGAAGCTCTTTATCTATGATACTGACCGGTTTTCCCACATAGGGGTCGATCAGCAGATTTCCGGTATCATAATAGGCTTCTAACAGCAATTCATGTTCATGATAACAAAGACGCACCTGATAAAGATGCCGGCTTCTCTCCTTTCTGCTGCGCCATATTATGGATGCTGACACAGCAATTCCCGCCGTCAGCACCATTGCCAGATAAAAATGCCGCCCATAAAAAAGGCTCTTATTGAGCCACTGCATGCAGCCTCCTGTCAGAATCGAAAACAAAAAACAGCCAAGCCAGTTTTTTATCAGAAAAGCGACTCTTTGTGTCGTATGTTTCCTCGTAAAAAATGCAATCATAACCATGCCAAGCGGAACCGGTACATACATAATCAGCCGATACAATCTATAGGATGAAAGCATCAGAAAACAAATGACTCCCATACCACTTCCAAATAAGGCAGCAAGCAGTATCCTGCCCTTATGTATGAGATTCCGCAAAAAAATGCCTGTCAGGAACAGATTCAGCACATCCATCAGGAAATTATTGACAAAAAGAACATCTAAATATATCTCATAAATACATGCCACCTCCCTTCCTTTCCTGCATTATACAAACTTTCCTCTGCATATTTTGTCAAAACAGATGCCGCCATTCTTTCATTTCATTGACAGAATCCGACTGCCCGGCAGGGAAGTTGCAAAAGAAACGTAATGCACTCTGCAAATCTTACCTACAGAAACTGCCACCGGCAGCTTCTTACGGATGCCTGACAACGCAAAAAAACGCTTAGAACAATGGCTGTCACCAGTATCTGGTACATTTCAAATGTTCTAAGCGTCGTATCATATAGGAACTTCAAATTCCTTTTCTACTCTTACACTATAATTTTATTGCTATCCTTTTCAAAATGATAGTTCTTATTTTTTGGTACTCTTTAAGAACTCCGGAATTTTAATATCCTTCTCATGAACAGTGCTTTCCGGTCTCTTTGGTTTGGTAATTCCAATAAATGGAGAAGCTGCCGGAGCCGGCTGCTGTGCAGCAGTCTGTCCCAGAGTAGATGTTGCTCCGAAACTGCTGTTGGTTGTAACATTAGCAGTACGGTTTACAAGTCCGGAATTAATGACCGGTCTGGTGGTTGCTGCTGTATTTGGATATTTCAATCCGGACATAAGATTAGAAGATGCAGTGGTTTTTGCTGCATTCTCTTCCAGTCCTGTTGCAATTACAGTAATCGTTGCAGCATCTGTCATAGTCTCATCATATTTTGCACCAAAGATAATATTTGCATTATCGCCGGCAAGATCTTCTACATAGCTTGCTGCATCATTGGCATCCATAAGAGAAATATCACCGGAAATATTGATAATAACATGGCTTGCTCCATTGATAGTTGTCTCAAGCAATGGACTGGTAACAGCCAGTTTGACTGCCTCAATTGCCTTATCATCACCCTTAGCCATACCGATACCGATATGTGCAAGACCCTTGTCCTTCATAACAGTCTGAACATCTGCGAAGTCAAGGTTAATCAATGCCGGCATATTAATCAGGTCTGTGATTCCCTGAACCGCCTGCTGAAGCACCTCATCTGCCTTCTTTAATGCATCCGGGAAGGTTGTTCTGCGGTCTACAATCTCTAATAATTTATCATTTGGAATTACAATCAAGGTATCTACATTCTCACGAAGCTTGTCAACACCGCTTAAAGCATTTACCATTCTTGCTTTTGCTTCAAATTTAAACGGCTTAGTTACAACACCAACGGTAAGAATTCCCTGATCCTTTGCAATCTTTGCCACAACAGGAGCTGCTCCTGTACCGGTTCCGCCACCCATACCACAGGTTACGAATACCATATCTGCACCTTCAATAGCTGCTGACAGTTCTTCCATACTCTCTTCTGCAGCTTTGGCTCCAACCTCCGGCTGTGCTCCTGCTCCAAGTCCTTTGGTAAGCTTCTCACCAATCTGAATCAACGTAGGTGCTTTACATAAAAGTAATGCCTGTTTATCGGTATTTACTCCAACAAACTCAACACCACCAATATTTTCATCAATCATTCTATTTACTGCATTATTACCTGCGCCACCAACACCAATTACAATAATTTTAGCACTGGATTCTGCTTCTGTTGTTTTAATTTCAAGCAAGGTAGTTCCTCCTTCTCTCCCTCATTCTATATGTAATTTATGAGAAATCTGCTTTACAGATTTCTCATAAAAAGTATGCTTTTATTTACTCATATACTCTATCATATAATTTTTCGTAAAAATAATCAACCTATATTTTCTGTTTTTTTGAAAAAATTACGCCGTCTTTTCAAAAGTAATATCTGTGGTATCTTCTGTCCAGTCTTCCAGATGAAGAATGCCTGTAAGTCCTTCCAGATTTGGCATAATTTTCTCCATACGAACTACTTTTTCCGTAAGGCTGGTTGCCTGTCCAAGATTCACCGTAATCGTTCCGTACTGCAGGGTTACATTTCCCTGGTCATCATAATTGATGGTATCCGGAACCAGATTATACTTCTTTAATGTCTGGGTTACTGCCAGCAAATCCTTTAGGGTATCTTTTCCGCTTACGTCAAGCTTTTCATAAAGTACTGCATCCCCACAAGTCAGTCCGGTAATCTGCGGTACTCCTTCGATGACATCTGTAGACATTTCCACTACAAAGCCATCTTTGTCAAAATAGACATTCTGTCCCAGGGAATCCATATATAAGTAGCCCAGCAGTCCTTTTTCATATACTTCTACATGAAGGGTATGCGGTGATTTGACACTCACCTCCATCGTATCAATAAACGGAACTTCCTGTGTATCAAAGAAACGATATTTAAAATATACATATAATGTATTCCAGGAATAGTCATCATTTAAGACCCATTCCTTAATCTGCTCATCACTGTATAATTTATTGCCTTCTACTTCGACATTTTTTACGGTAAATACCTTGATTACAATGAGTGCTGCCAGTGCCAGAATCAACAGTGTAGTCAGAAATCCAATCAGGATATGTTTTCTTCTTCTCTTCTTTCTGCGCTCTTCTCGTATCATATCCTATCCCTCCAACTGAATTCCTCTGGAAACACTTAACGCAAGTCCCATTTCTGCTAAGAGGAATGATGCCGAAGTACCACCATAACTGATAAAAGGAAGTGTAATACCGGTATTTGGAATACTGTTGGTTACAACGGCGATATTAAGGATTACCTGAATGGCAATGTGAGCCATAATACCAACCACCAGCAATGCACCATATAAATCTTTCGCATTATTGGCAATTACCATAAAACGCCACAGCATTAAGATAAACAGCAAAATCAGGCAAATTGCTCCGAATAATCCAAGCTCCTCACAGATGATGGAAAATACCATATCATTCTGCGCTTCCGGTACGAACCCAAGCTTCTGCATACTGGCACCAAGTCCTTTTCCAAAAAGTCCTCCAGAACCAATGGCATATAAGCCCTGCATGGTCTGATAACCTTTATCATAATTCTCCGGATGGAGCCAGATTTTGATACGTTCTGCACGATAGCTTGCCAGTACAATAAAGACTGCTCCGAAAGCGAATACTGCGATTGCCATTCCCACAAACTGAGCATATTTCGGGCTTGCCACGAACGCCATTGCCACTGCGATACCCACAATGATAATCGCGGTACTTAAGTTCGTATAAGCAACCGGTCCAACCAGCGGAAGCAGTAAAACCATTACCTTCATCAGTTCCTTCAGATCGCCAATCTTCTTTTGCATGCGGCTGATTACCGTTGCAAGAAAAATAACGACAGCAAGCTTTGCAAACTCAGATGGCTGGAAAGAAAGCGGACCAAGGCGGAACCATCTGGTAGAACCATTTCCATTCGATCCTAAAAAGATAACGGAAACGCACAGTAAAAATGCGCCTATGTATGCCACACCATACAGCCTCTTCCACACATGATAATCAATCTTGGAAATCACAAACATGGCAGCAAATCCAAGGCAGCATGCAAATGCCTGCCGCTTTAGATAATGAGTTCCATCGCCATACTCAATCTGTGCATTATAAGAACTGGTGCTGTACAGCATAACCAGACCAAAACACACTAAGAAAATAATAACAAACAAAAGTGTATAGTCAAAATATTTAATTGTCTTTTCTTTTGTGCCTGATTTTCTTCCCGGTCTGCGGCCCATAAATCACTACTCCTTTAAATTGCGCACCAAATCCTTAAATATTCTTCCTCGTTCTTCGTAGCTTTTAAACATATCCCAGCTTGCACATGCCGGTGATAATAATACGGCATCACCGGAAACGGCATTGTCATAGCAGATATTTACGGCCTCTTCGAGACTGTCTGCGAATACATAATCTGTAAATCCATGTCTCTTTGCACAGTCTGCAATCTTCTCTTTTGTTACTCCGATTAATACTAATTTCTTTACTTTACCATCGAAGCTTTCTATCCATTCATCATATTCAGACTGCTTATCATAGCCGCCTCCAATGAGAAGTGTCGGACGGTTCATTGCCTGAATTCCCTTAATTGCTGCATCCGGGTTTGTTCCCTTTGAATCGTTATAGAATTTTACGCCACGTTTCTCCGTAACATATTCAATTCTATGCTCTACTGCCTGGAACTCACGCAGTGTTTTTACAATGACATCCAGCGGTACTCCGATACTTATGGTCATGGCAACTGCCGCCATAACATTTTCATAATTATGGGTTCCAAGAATATTTAGCTCATTGACATCAATGACTTCTTCCTCTTTGCCCTCAGAGACATAAATAATCTTCTCACCATTTAAATAACATCCATTCTGTACCGGCTTTTTACTGTCAAACCAGAGCACTTTCATGGATAAGGATTCCCCAAATTTACGAAGTACTTCATCCTCATAATTTAAGACGCAGACATCGTTTGCTTTCTGATTCTTTGTAATATCCTCTTTTGCCTTAATATAATTTTCCATGGTATGATGACGATTCAGATGATCCGGTGTAATATTGAGTATCGCGCTCACATGTGGGCGGAATGTATGAATTGTCTCCAACTGGAAGCTACTGATCTCTGCAACCGTCACCGAATCCGCACTGCTCTGATCAGACAGACTTGTGTATGGGATTCCGATATTTCCTACGACAAATGTTTTGTCGTTGTAGGCTTTCATGATCTCGCCAACCAATGTAGTCGTTGTCGTCTTTCCGTTCGTACCTGTGATGGCGGCTACTGTACCCTTCTCGTAAGTATATGCAAGCTCGATTTCACTCCACACCGGAATACCTGCTTCTTTTACCTTGAGCGCAAATGGTGCATCGACCGGGATACCCGGACTGATAACCATACAGGAAATATCTGCAAGCAGTTCATCAGTCAGCGCACCAAGCCAGATCGTCAAAGCCTCTGGTTTCTTGTCAAACCCGAGCTTCTCAAGAATGACTGTCTCTGTGAGTGTACCCTTCGGGTTCTCATCAAACAGCACAACCTGCTCTCCATTTCGAAGAAGCTGCTCACTTGCACAGATTCCACTTTTTCCTGCTCCTGCAACTAATACTTTCTTATCGAACATCGTTTTCCCTCTTTTCCATTCTATCTAACGTTTCTAAATTGCCAGAATTCCGATCAGACACAGAATCGTTGTAACGATCGAGAAGATCGCAACGACCTTTGTCTCCGGCCATCCGCAAAGCTCAAAATGATGATGGATCGGTGCCATCTTAAATACTCGCTTTCCAGTTGTCTTGAAGCTTACAACCTGAATAATAACAGAAAGCACCTCTGCCAGATAAATAAATGCAACGATCAATATAATCAGTGGCATCTGCAGCATATACGCTGTCGACGCAACAAATCCACCCAATGCCAGTGATCCGGTATCTCCCATGAACACACGTGCTGGATAGACATTGTATACCAAAAAGCCAAGCAGGCTTCCTACGACTGCACATGTAATCGGTGTTACACCAGAGCCTGCCGCGATAGATGCAATCGCGAAAAAGGTTGCAATCAATACGGTAACGGAGGATGCCAATCCATCCAGGCCATCTGTAAAGTTCGCACCGTTTGCTGTACCAAGCATAACGAAGAACATCAATGGGAAATAAACCCATCCAAGGTCAACGACCTTATGTGTAAATGGAATAATCATCGTAGTTCCAAGATCCGTATATGCATGAATGTAATATGCAAAAACACCTGTTACCAAAAACTGTCCCAACATCTTCTGCCATGCACGAAGTCCAAGTGACCGCTTCATAACAACCTTGATAAAGTCATCCAAGAAACCAACCAGACCAAATCCCAATGTTGCAAACAGGATTGGAACGATCTCCTTATGATCCTTGATGTAAAAGAGTGATGTAATCACGATACTGAACAGGATGATCAATCCACCCATCGTCGGCGTTCCCGACTTCTTCAGATGCGATTCCGGTCCATCGTCACGCACAAACTGCCCGAACTTCAGTTTCTTTAAGAATGGAATAATGATCGGACTTAAGATCACACTCACACCAAATGCTATCAATGCTGGAACAATTATGTCGTACTTCATATCTTCTCTCCTTTATCAAGCCATCGCTTGTATTGTAATATTTAAAACACAGCATCGTCGATGCTGATTGTCTGCGTCGTCTCCTCCTCTGCGTTCTCGTCCTTGTAGATACCGAGATACGGCAGAATGTTGTCGTATATCTCACCTACGACCGGTGCCGCAATCGTACCTCCATAATAGATACCCTGCGGTTCATCAATCAGAATCAGTGTCATAACCTGCGGATTGTCCGCCGGTGAAAATCCAAGGAAGGATGAAATGTAACGGTTCTCACTTCGCGGCAGTTTCTCACTTGTTGCCGTCTTGCCACCAATCGAATACCCTGCGATATACGCCCGATGTCCGGTGCCCTCTGCAACGACTGCTTCGAGCAGTCCTTTCATCGTCTCGCTGGTTGCTGTACTTACTGCTCCTGTCTTCGTCTCATATTTCAAAACCTCAGTGACATTGTTATTTTCATCTGTCGTATACACACCGAAATGAGGTGTGACCAGATTCCCTCCATTCACAACTGCAGATGCAGCACGCATCAACTGTAACGGCGTAATCTGAAACGACTGTCCAAATGACATCGTTGCAAGCTCGACCGGTCCTACCTTTTCCTGCTTATGGAAGATGGAATTTGCCTCTCCCGGCAGGTCGACCCCCGTCTGCTCAAACAACCCTAATTTTCTTAAACCATCATAGAAACCATCCACGCCAATGCGTTCCCCAACCTGCATAAACACTGGATTGCAGGAATTCATGATACCTTCCCGGAAGGTTTCTGCCCCATGTCCGGCAACCTTGTGGCACCGAATCCGGCGATCCTCCACAATATGATAACCCGGGCAGTAAAACTGATCTTCCACGCGCAACACGCCCTGCTCAAAAGCAGTTGTCGCTGTCACAATCTTGAACGTCGAACCCGGCTCATAGGTATCACTGATACAATAGTTTCTCCACATTTGGTTCCACATATCCTGCGTTACCGTTTCGTCCGTCTCATAATTCAATGTAAACGGTTCATTTAAGTTGTATTCCGGCACATCCGCAAGTGCATAGATCTCTCCATTCTGCGGATTCATCACGATAATACATACGCGTTTTGCCTGTTTTTTCTCCAGCACCTCAAGCGCTTTCTGCGTGATATATTGCTGGATGTTTATATCTATGGACGTGACAAGATTTTGTCCGGCTG
>OHBX01000519.1_pt1 | contig 21314 bp, 24 predicted proteins | sample 1577441 | NCBI WGS metagenome assembly OHBX01 (sample SAMEA3879561, study PRJEB24766) | human gut metagenome | biome: human-associated habitat; feature: feces | place: USA | collected 1985/1987 | reverse complement strand
CTAAAATCATTTTGATAAGTGCTTCTCGGATAAGTCCCTTTAACTCCATATCTACAACAATATAGACATTGCCGTATTCATCATAAAGTGGGCGCAAACAGCACTTTGATATGTACGGGTCATAAAATGCCAGTATTTTTTCAATCGCTTTTTCGTCCCCGTCCATTGCTTGCGAAAGCAAATAGTAGGACGGCTTCTTAAATGTTTGCTTCATTTTACTGCTTCTTCTTTAGTATTTTTTTCATAGTTTGAAAAGTGTTTATCCCTCTTTCCGCACCATATAGGGAATGAAAGGTGTGATTTAATGACCTCTTTTGAAAAATTTTTAAATTTTTTTCGGGTATGAAAAAAGCCCGCACAAAACATATAGTCTGTACGAGCCTTTAAAGCTAAAACATATTCAATTTTTAATAGTGTGCTATTAGGTGGAATTTGATTGCAAATAATTGTACTTAAAGTTTTCCATAATGCAAGCCCCCTTAAAGCACCGTATCAATGTTGGCATGGTTTTCAAATTACTCTGAAAAATTATGAACTGTTCCTTTTGGAAATGTAATGGTCAGTCTTGTATATTCTTTTTCCGTAGAAGCAATATCCAATTTCAAGCCCAACCTATCGCATAATTTTTTCGATAGATACAGTCCCATACCCGTTGCATTTGCCTTGTTTCTATTTGAACCCGTAAAACCTTTTTCAAATACACGGGATAAATCAGACGCTTTTATTCCACAACCATTATCTTCAATCACAAGCAATATATTTGTACCATTGTCTTGACTGTATATCGTCAGTTTATTTTCTTGCTTATCAAAATACTTAATCGCATTTTGCACGATTTGAGATAGAATGAATGTCAGCCATTTTTCATCAGTATAAATGACATTTTCTATGTCATGGATATTGATAATTGTTTTTCTTTCCATAAGCGAATGACGGAATTTCAGAATGACATTATGTATCACTTCGTCTAACTGCAACTGTTTTACAAAATAGTCCTTTTCCGTATTTTCGCTTCTTGCATAGTAGAGCATTTGTTCCACTAACTGAAATATTTTGTCTGTTTCTTTTTTTAATGTGTAATTTTTTGTATTGTCAAACGTCAAAGACAATGCTCCTATCGGTATTTTAATTTCATGGACGAAACTTTCCACATATTCTTGATAGTCCTGCTTTTCCTCTGTGATTTTGCCGATTTCATCATTCATAGATTTGCAGGCTTTTTTTAGTGCGTAGCAATAGGCTTTATTTTGAAATTCTTTTGGCTTTGGTAAAACGTCTGCAATATAATAGGTTTCTTCCAGTCCGTCTACTAAATCAATAATATGTTGTGAAGCGTTACGTTTCTTCCGATACAAACACCATTGAAAAAGCCCTTGTATGCTGATGAACAGAATTACCAGCGATACAACAAACAGCGTATCTACACCGTAGAAAATCAAGAGAAATGCTACTACGGCAAGAAAGAAAAGCTGAAACAATATCTCTGTTATTTTTTCTTCTAAGAATGTAAAAAAACTCACAGTTTCCAACCCTTTCCTCGTATATTTTCCAATAAATGAACAATACCGATTTCTTTCATTTTCTTTTTTAGACGGGTCATATTAACCAATAATACATTTTCGTCTATATAATATTTGTCGTTCCACAGCTTTTCCAGTAGTTCTTCTTTGCTAATAACTTTATCTTCGTTCATAAAGAAGTAGTACAAAATACGAAATTCATTTCTTGTCAGTTCAATGCTTTGCTCTTGATACTTCAAAATGGATAAATGTAAATCAAGGGTACAATCTTTTTTGACAAGCTCACGGAAATTATTCGGGTTTGACAACTGCAATGCACGCTTGATCTTCTCAAGAAGAATAAGCGTGTCATACGGCTTTGTGATGAAGTCAATCCCACCCACTTGAATACTTTTCAATTCGTCAGCATTTGTATCTCTGCTTGTTACAAAGATAATCGGTACTGGCATGACTTGTTTTATTTTCCTGCATACTTCATAGCCATTCTCATACGGCAGGTTAATATCAAGCAGAACCAGTTCTATGGAATATTTCTTTAATTCATCTGTCAGGTTTCCAAAGTCAATCAATAAAACTGTTTCATATCCTTGTGTGTTCAATAATTTAGAAAGCTCCAAACGAGTGATTTCATCATCTTCGATAATTGCTATTCTCATTTCAACACCCCCTTGATTTACCATTATAATAATTTCACAGCAGGAGAGCTAGAAAAATCTAACTCTCCTCATTGATATTTCGTTTGAAACCGATATACGTTGCTATCCAGTAAATACTATAAATTAGGAAGAAGATAATTAAATTCAAGCCAAAGTACATTAGATAAAGGTGTTTATCTCCCAAAATTTGTTGATACACATTATTCAATGACGACATCATCACAAAAGAACATAATATTGCTGATATTGCAGGGACACAAAATAATATCAATAATTGTTTTCTGATTGTCTTAAATAGCGACTTATCATTTATTCCTAATCTTCGCAAGGTCAAGTAGCGATATTTGTATTTAGTAGAGTCGCTCAATGATTGAACTGCCAAAATTGTTCCTACTGCGGAAATCAAAATAAATGCAATGTACATAAACAGACTGGCTACTATTGCAACCATTGCTTTTTGTTGTTCTATTTCTGCACCTCTTACGTTTACTCTATACGACTCATCATTTATTTCTCCATTTTCATCAACCTTTACTAATTGATGTTGCATATCTTCTTTTATCTTATTTTCTAATTCTGCGTCTGTATCTTCTTTTGTATCTATAATCAAATGATTTTCTGATACTTCAAGTCCTTGAACATATTTATCTGGAAGTACAACAACAAATCTGCCAGTATTAGTTATAGAGTTCCAATAAGACTTAGTGTCATATCCTTTTAATTTCAAATTTTTATTTGCTACTGTTATGGTTTCAATGTCTTTGTTATCTTCAACCTCATATGCAAACTTGCTATTTGTAACTATATAGTATTCGTTATCATTTAAAGAAAGCAACGGCATCTTTCTTAATTCTAGTAACCTATTATAATCACTTAACTTCAAGACTGGGTCAAAATCATAATATTCTGATTGGAAGAAATTTTGTACCTGATGATTCGGTTCTTTATAAATGTCATACTCAATGGTATTATCAATCGTATATTCTTCTTCAATTACTCGAATATATTCATCAAATACCTGCTTATCATCAAAGAGTTGTACATCATATGGTGCATTTAAATTCACGCTGATATCATACGAAGCTTTGTTGATACTAGAATAATTCAGAGCCAGCAGTGAAATTAAAATCAACATAGACAATGTACCAAATGTGAAGCTCATTGTTCTTGCTTTAGAAGCAAATGTTCTTGCTACAAACAGATTATCATTTTGATATTTCATTTTTTTATTCTTTAACAAAACAGTCAAGAACATATCTGCACAAGTTGTAGATATACCATAAATGCTGATAATCAACATGATTACGCTTACCATCAAATAGGTAAGTGTTTCTTGCTTATTAAAATTATCCATAGTACAACGTGAATTCCAGAGAAAAAGAGAAATCGCACCAAGAATAATACTTAAAACAAAAATGAAATTTCTTTTTTTACTGTCACGGAACATTTTCTTTTCATTTTGTTTGTCAAAATAAAGAAAATCACGTATCGTCATTTTACTTATTCTTCTTAATAGATTAAGCAAAACCAAAACATAAATAGTTAAAAAATAAATTATCAATAGTCCAATAGAAACGAAATTCAAAGAAATAAAGAGAGTTTTTGGAATACCCAGTAAGTTTACAATTACTAACGACACAAACTGGCTGAATAAAAAGCCAATAGGAATAGCTAATACAAATGCTAAAATTCCCAACAGTATATTTTCAATTACAACTAAGTGGGCAATTTCTTTTTTCTTAATGCCAAGAAGCATATATGTTCCTAATTCTTTACTTCTTTTTTCAAACATAAATTTCGTTGTATAGTTGATCAAAAAGCATATCACAAAAATAATAAGAATATTTACAGCGAACAATGAATTCTTAAATGCATCCATACTGGAACATAACTTTACAATTTCATCAGAACTTGCCACCAAATTAAAAGCAAATATAAGAGAAAAGGAAACAGTAACGGTTATCAGATAAATCATATAATCTTTAATATTTCTTTTTGTATTTCTATACGCTAACTTACCTAACATTTCCCACTTCACCTCCAAGCAAGGTTAATATATCCAGTATTTCATTGAAGAAATCTTTTCTGCTTTTTTCCCCTCTGAAAATTTCATTGAATATTTTACCGTCTTTCAAGAACAAAATACGTTCACAGAAAGACGCACTAAACGGGTCATGTGTTACCATTAAAATAGTAGCCTGCATTTTCTTGTTGATTTCAGACATTGTTTCCAGTAATAATCTGGAAGCTTTTGAGTCCAAAGCTCCCGTCGGTTCATCAGCTAATATCAGTTTCGGTTCATTGATTAAGGCTCTTGCACAAGCACAACGCTGTTTTTGTCCGCCAGAAACTTCATAAGGAAATTTCGATAAAATATCACGAATACCCAATTTATCAGCGATAGCATGAACTCGTTTGTCAATATCAGCAGGGTTCTGTTTGTTGATTACCAATGACAAAGAAATGTTTTCTTCAATCGTTAAAGTATCTAAAAGGTTGAAATCTTGAAAAATGAACCCTAGATTTTCACGTCTGAAATCAGCAAAATCTTTATCCTTGATTTTTGTAATATCTTGATTATTGACTGTAATGTGTCCACTGGTTACAGTATCAATCGTAGAGATACAGTTTAATAGGGTAGTCTTTCCAGAACCACTAGCTCCCATGATTGCGACAAATTCGCCCTTGTCTACATACATAGAAATACCGTCTACTGCCTTTGTGATATTTCCAGAATTACCCCCGTAGTATTTTTTTACTTGCTCTAAATTTAAAATGTGTTCCATTAAAAATCGCTCCTTTCTTCCTGCCACATTTATTTGTTTTGGAATACAATTAAATTATAGCAAGGGCAGTATTCAATTACACTTACAGTTTTGAAAGTAAACAGAGAGTAAAAGAGCCGTGATAATGCAGATCACAATTCTGTGAAGCATTTCCACGACCCTTTTATTATAATTTTACCTTTGTCTTTTTCGTAATGGTATAAATGTATTCCTCTGGTGTAGGGCGTTTATTTCCAAAATACTTTTTGAAATTTGCCTGCACTTCTGGGTCGGTGCTGTTAATAGCTTTATCAATCGTAGCTTCTATATCCGCCCGAACATCAGCCAATGATACACCGCCAGCCTTTGCACCAGCTTTCAATGCCTTTTTTATATCTCTTTTGTTCAGTCCTATCATATTCATACCTCAATTCTACTTTTTAAAGCTAATAAGTTTTCCGTTGTATTTTACAATGATGAATATGATATAAAACACTCCTACAACAATCAAAATAAGACCTATGTAATAGCCTAATTCAGAATGAGAGATTAAATTGATAATCGGCATAACAAGAATACCAATACTAACCAGTAAAGTGCCTATTCCTATTTTTTTTGTAAACACCTTTTTATCTTTAAATATCCTGATTAGGGAACAAGGAGCAGCACGCTTTAGCTCGTTGCTGACGCAAATTAAAAATGTCAGATAGATATAAGCTCCAAATCATTGCTCATATTTATCTGACATTTTTAAGTATTTAATGTTTACATTTGGATGGGCGGCGTATCCATCATATCAGGTTCCCGTGGGAGCGCAGGGTGCCTTTCCTGCTTGTCAAATGTATACAATGATGATACCATTGGTTACCGATAAAGTCAAGGTATCTTATCTAACCAAATATATTACTACATATTGGCACCAATCTGCCTGACTTTACATATGAATCTATTTTTCCTTTTTTTACATCAAATACTGTAGCAATATAATATTTTGATTCCTTTTCATCTAATTTGATTGAAACAAAAATATTGTCATTATAGCATTTAACCAACTCAATATTTCCATTATAACATCCTGCATAGTCTGGATGACTAATTATGTCATCTAAACGATCAATGTATTTTGCAGCAACAAAATGCTTTCTTTTAATAAGATGTGTCAACAATCCCTTGGATCTATAAATTGTAAAAGCACTATAATCAAAACCTAATACTGAATTGAGTTTAGTGTTATAATGTGCTACTTTTATTAACTTGTCCTCATTTCGCATATTATATATCTCCCTCTATTCTATATTAAATGTTGAATAAGGCTATTATTTGTTGTATAGTAACCATTGGATATATCTATATTATATTATCCAATGGTTACTGTCAATATTTAGTCTAGGAGGAATAATAATGTCTGCTAAATTAATTCCAGAACGATTAAAATTTGTGAGAGAAAATATGGGAATTACTATGGCTGAAGCATCCAGGAGACTCAATCTTTCCAAAATAGGATATTGCAGATATGAGTACGGAGAGAGAGTCCCATCTCAGCAAACGCTGGAAATTATTGCTCAATGTTTTAACACATCTGTTGAATATTTGACCGGTCTTTCGGATTCTCCAGCCGCGACACAAATCGTAATTGACAAAAACAAGAATCCTGAGCTCTTTGCCCTTGTTGATTTATGTCAGAACAAGGATACAGAACTCTTACAAAGAATGTTAGCATATTGTAACCTGCTAATAAATTCATAGCAGATTTTGATTGATTTTTTATATAAATGAAAGGATAGAACAAATGTACCAGATAATGACAGCCGACGAGGCAATGGATCTTATAAATGACGGAGATGTGATCGCACTCAACTCATTTCTCGGCATAGATATTCCAATCGAGCTTCACGAGGCATTATATAAAAGATACCAGAGGACAGGTTCGCCGAAGCACCTCACCGCTATATCAAGCGCGGGCTTTGGTGCGTGGGATGAGAATAAGGCGGCAGAGGGATACATAAGAGACGGCGCAGTTGACAAGATCATCTGCGGACATTTTGGTGCCATGTACAGCACCAAGAAGCTTGTCCTTGAGGACAGATTTGAGGCATACAATCTCCCACTCGGCTGTATCTCACACGCAATACGTGCGCAGGCCGGCGGACTTCCGGGAGCACTCTCCAAGGTCGGGCTGGATATATTTGTCGATCCGAGACTTGAGGGACCGGGAATCAACAACATATCAAAGGATGACTCACTTGTTAAATACGTCGAGCTGGACGGTGAGGAATTCCTCTACTACAAGCTGCCGCTTATCAACGTGGCTATCATTAAGGGAACTGCTGCCGACCGCAAGGGCAACATCTCATTTGAGGATCTGTTTACCGCAGGAGATGCGCTGTCCATCTGTCAGGCTGTAAAGGCAAATGGCGGAAAGGTCATCGTGCAGGTTGACAGACTTGTGGCAAGGCCATCAAGACCTCACAATACCATCATTCCGGGATGTCTGGTTGACGCTATCGTTGAGATACCGCCGGAGCCAAGACACGCATCATACGAATCCCTGACAGGAAGTTTTGAGATTCCATATTCGCAGTGGCAGGACTGGGCTGAGATGCTTTCCGGTCGTACCAAGACAAAGAATGCCGTCAATACAAGCGCAGAGATCATTGGAAGAAGGGCCGCTCTGGAATTGAAACCGGACGATATAGTCAACATAGGTGTTGGAATTCCGGAGACTGTATCCAAGTATGCCAGAGAGAACGGTATTCTGGACAAGATAACCCTGACCGTAGAATCTGGAGGTGTAGGCGGATTTCCTGCATCGGGCAAGGTGTTCGGCGCTGTTATCGGCGCAGACTCCATATACGATATGGCAAACCAGTTTGACCTCTACAACAACGGCGGTCTTGATATCTGTTTCATGGGCGGAATCGAGGTTGACAGGTTCGGGAATGTAAATGCCCACAAGGGCCCTGGCGCATTTGCCGGTGTAGGCGGATTTGCAAATATCACCGCCAAAACAGCAACCGTTGTGTTCTGTCTCACATTTGACACGAAGGGACTTGCCGTAGAGGACAATGACGGCATCGTGACCATCAAAAACGAGGGAAGCATTCCTAAGTTCGTAAACGATGTCAGAAGCATCAGTTTCTCAGGAAAACGTGCGCTGGCAAACGGGCAGAGGGTTATATACGTCACAGAACGATGCGTATTTGAGCTCACTGAAAAGGGACTTAAGCTCATTGAGGTGTACCCGGGAATTGATCTTGAACATGACATTCTAAGCAAGCTTCCTTTCAAGGTGGAAGTGGACGAAAGGCTGAAATAGATGAACGGCTGTGATGAAAAGCTGAGCTAGGCGACTATGAATAGACGGCTGTGAATAGACGACTGTGATATAAATAAATCCTAGTATATTAAAAGGTCGTGAGAAGATCCCTACGCAAATCTTCCCACGACCTTTTATGTACATCATTTTCTTATCTGCATTAGCTTTCTCACAATAACTAATGCTTCCCCACCAGATCCACGCATACTATCTCTGGATAGTTAAACAGCCTCACCGGAATCACACTGTTGCCAAGGCCGCGGCTGACTATCATCTCGGTGCCATTCATATAATATTCACCTGCTGTATATTCTGGAAGAAATCCCTGATCCGGCGCCACTATCCCGCCGACAAATGGAAGTCTGAACTGTCCACCGTGGGCATGTCCGGAAAGCACGAGATCAACACCGGTACCGGCATACCTGGCAAGGTATTGGGGCTCATGTGCAAGAACGACCGTGAGCTCTTTTTCCCCAGAGTCTTCATTATCAGCGATCTCTTCCTTCTGTTCAGCTTGATTATTCCTAATACTTTCGTCACTAAGCAGCGCCTCTAGTGTCCCATCCGCAAGGCTTCTGTCGTCAAGCCCGACCAGCCTGAACTTCGCATCCCCCCTGGATATCTCCACAACCTGATTGTCCAGGATAACCACCCCGGCACTGACAAGCCCATCCATAAGCTCGTCATATTCAGATTTCTCAAGCCAATATTCATGATTGCCTGTGACATAGTATACCGGACATATTTTCACGATCTCATCCACAAATTGGACTGCACGGTCTACATTTGTGTGATTTGAGTCCACAAGATCTCCGGTCAGAACGATCATATCAGGTTCACATTCTCTTATCCTGTCCACCAGTTTCTGGTTATTCTTGCCAAACTTTACATTGTGCAAATCCGATATCTGGACGATCCGATATCCCTCAAGATCTGCGCCAAGCTGCTCTGCCTTATAAGTATAATACGTTGTCTCCAGGTGCCTGTTCTGATAGCTGCAGAACAAAAGCAGCGCAATAACGATAAGTAAAACAAGCGCTGACTTTATATATTTTTTTCTGTTTGATCTTATATTTTCACTATTCATACCTGATAAAATTCCATTTTTTCTTTTTATTGTATATTACAATACCAGATCATGTTTTTGAATATCATTTTTCCATCCTTTCAAAAAGAAAAACCGGACAGATCTCTCTGCCCGGTCAGCTCTACATAACAACCTAATTCACAAAATACTCTTTCCTGTTATGGTAATAGCACATACAGATAAGGAAAATAACAATTAATCCTACCATTCCTGCAATATTTGCCTTCACAGAAAAAAGTTTTCCACCAAAATCCAGATCAATTTTCTTAAATATCACTATAGCGATACATGCATACACGATATTTCTTATGCCTAAAACCGCCAGGTAAATATTGAAAAACAATGGTCCTCTCTTCTGCCGTTTTGCCAGTTTGTGTCTTGCTATCAGGGCAAGCGGCGCGCAAATAAAAGTAATAATTCCCACAATATAAGTTACTATCTTACCATCAGGAAACACGCCGGACTCAATACCAAGATCATATAGCCACTGATACTCTCCTTTTCCTATGAAATATAACACGCCATGTGCAATAGAAGCTGCTGCTGTTATAAACAGCGCTATACAAAAGACTCTGTGCCATTTCATACCATATCCTACATTTGACTCCATATTATGTACCTCCACCCAATATTCCGAACTTTATTTCATCAATTCATCTAAAAGATCTGTCACAACAGCTAATTAATTTACGGCATCACTGTCATCCTTCTGCAGCAGGTAAAGCGTCACTGTCATGAATGTGTCATCTTTTCCCTGTTTTACAAATATTCTGCAATCCTCAGTAACGCCTGCCCAGTACACCTGATTATCATCATCTGTAATATCGTTGTAGTCCTCATCGTCTGTATAGCCATTGCGCTTGCACAACTCTATATATTCTCCAGCCTGCTCTTCATCAACATTATAAACTACATACTCTGAATGAACATTTTCACCTGGCGCTGGATAATAATCAGCTCTGTCTCGCATTATATAACAATCACCATTTTCTGGCTTTGGTGCATATTTGCCAAGTTTTCCATCTTCCCAGCCGCCAGTAACTGAGCCTGCCCGGTTTATATCTCCACCTACAGTCAGTACGATACAGTCTTCTCTATAATCTATAGCCATATAATCAAATGCTGCCTTATCTGAATATGCCATAAAACCGCAATCGTACTCACTCACATCCTGGTTAAAGCCTTCCTTTTTATATTTGTCAACCAAATATGTAAAATCATCCTTTGTCACATTGTCTATTTTGTATGCACACTCAAATTCCATATAATTATTATTAAACAGAGTGACCTCACCTCTATCAGGTACAGAGGCAATATCACAGCAGATTCCCTTAGCCCACTCAGCGTAATTCGGATTTTCGGTATCAAGCTGAACTTTGTCTGCCATAACAGCATCTGAAGAGCCACCTTCTTTTATCATTTTTTCATAGTCTAAAATTCCTATTCCTTCAAGTTTGAGATACATCTGTTTCAGCTTCTCGTATGTATTTTCATCAGAACTGGAAATTTTATAATATTTTCCCCTTGTCCAATCCGTACAATACTGTCCATTTACATAGCACAACCTCTTGTCTCCCATATAACCTTTGACTGATGTCGAGAACCCCAATGACACCTCATACGAACGTCCGAAAGTATCAAACGAAATATCTTCTTCAATCTCCTCATTCGAATCTTCGAAAAAAACGTCTGGAATATCCCCTTCGATCTCCTCATAATCCATCTCATTTACAAGATTTGCGATTTCCCTGACACGCACCTTATCAATGGTATAATATTTGTTCGTTGATATCCTGTCTGCTGTCTTTACCCCGGCAAACACACCTGCCTTCTTGGTTCCCCCATCTGTACCACATGCTGTCAGCGAAATAGATGCTGCTAACATAAGTGCCAATAATTTTACCTTTTTCATATTAAATATTCCTCCCTAAAAGTATATAAAAGTGTATAACAAATTCCTTACCATTACTTTATTTCTCTTATCTGCAGTATTATGTCTGTATCTCTTAAGTGACAGATTCCTCACGATCCTGCATATATATGCCACAAATGGATTTGGTTCTTCAGGTGGTATAGTGTCCCAAAGCGTCAGATATGTATCATTGACACATTCCTCCACATCCTCGTTATTCTTTAGGATCCTATCAGATATCGATCTGCACATTTTCCCATATTTCTCGGAAGTAGCCGCTATTGCCTCCTCACACCTTTTAAAAAATAATTCAATTATCTTCTGGTCGTCCATTCACAAAGTACACCTTTCTGTTGTGGTAATAGAGCATATTGAGAAGAATGTATACAACTCCTGCGATTATCCCTACAACGCCCTCTTTGACAGAAAAGAATTCTGCAGGAAATTCCATATTAATTCTCCTGAATATAATTATGGCAACACTATCATACACGATACTTGCTGCCCCACTAACAATCAGATAAATATAGAAGAAAAGCGGCCCGTTCTTCTTAAATTTTGCCAGTTTCTGTCTCGCTACAAATGCAAGCGGACCAGACAGGATTCTCAGTGCTCCGACAATACATACAACCAGTTTGACGCTTGTGAATACGCCTGACTCCAGGCCCATACTATACAGTTCAGAATATTCTCCTTTTCCAAGTATGCACATCACCCCGGCCACAATTTCCAGAATAGCTGTAATGCACAGAACTACACAGAGAAAACGATGCCACTTCATACCATATTTTTTCTTTGACTCAGGATCCACATAAGGCATGTCCTTTATATTCTTGCTATTATTTGACTCCATTTTAATTTCCTCCCCAATATTTAGTGGATATTATTCACTTTTTACAAACTCAACTATCATAAACGTGTCATCTTCAGCTTTTGTTATACTGATCATTCCATCTGACGAACATCCAGTCCAGTCCACCCGCTTATCATCAATAACATTATAAGCCCCTTCAGCTGAGAAACCTTTGTTCTCACATAACTCCACGTATTCTTTGACCTTGGCTGTATCAATATTATAAACTACGCATCTAAGCTTAGCCGAATCACTCGAAACCGGGTAAATACCAGGTTTGTCAAGCGACAGATAGCACTCCCCACTCTCTGGTTTTGGCGCATACTGGCTCATAGTGCTGGCGTCCCAGCCGGCAGTAACTGAACCAGCACGATTTCTGTCTCCTCCCACGGTAATTACTATGCTGCCTTTGCCGACGCCTATGGCAACATAGTCCATTGCAGCATTTTCTGAAAATGCCATAAATCCGCGATCATACTCCACGATGTCCTGGTTGAAACCTTCCTTTTTATACTTATCAACCAAATATTCGAAATCACCCTCTGTCAGGTTATCCACCCTGTACGCACACTCAAATCCTGTATAATCATTGTTCAACAGAGTAACCTCACCTCTGTCAGGTACAGATGCAATATCACTACAGATTCCCTTGATCCACTCTGTATAGTTGGGATTTCCAGTATCATTCTTTACCTTGTCCGCAGTTATAACATCAGTGGATCCTCCTTCTTTTATCTTTTTTTCATAGTCCAGATAGTCAATCCCATTAAGTCTTAGCGCCAATTGTGCCAACCTCTTATAAGTATTCTCGTCAGGACTGGAAACCCTATAATATCTGTCCTCATCGTAATCCATACAGTACTGATCGTCATAATATACTATGTGTTTGCTTGCATCACCACATTCAACAGCCGTATAAAACTCCAAGTCCACAAATTTATCATATAATTCCGGATGTTCAATACTGTCAATAAAAGAATATTTAGATATTACTTCCTCTGGTATCTCATCCATATCGATTTCCTCATAATCCATATCATTGACAAGTTTAGCCAATTCCTTAACCCGCATCTTTGCAGGAGAGGCAGAGAGAGTACCCACTGCCTTATTCGCTGTCTTTATTCCTGCAAATACTCCGATCTTCTTTGTTCCCCCATCATTTCCACAGGCGGTCAGCGCCATGGAAGCCGCCAGCAGAAGTGCCACCAACTTTGTCTTTTTCATTGTAAATATTTCTCCCTCTCCTAGAGGCGAACATTTTACGCGCCCCTTCAACAATATACTTCCCTTTTTTCATGTAAAATTACAGTTAAAAAAATTTTTTTTATTTCCCAATCTTAATCTGATCCAATATGTAATGTATATCATCCTCTGACATATCGTCAAATACCATATTGCCATAATAATCCCCATCCAATATCATGGTTGTACTTCTCACCCTCGTCACATATACAGATTCACCATTTTCATCGAACTGCTCGTCCTGCACAACATCGTCGGCAATATTGAAAACTATACCATTAGCGTTTGTATATACTCTCTCGTTCTGTTTGTTTTCAAATTGCAGGCTGTATCCCACATCGTCAGCAACATTTCCGCCCCATATCTCCTCAGTAAGGTAATATTCGCTACCATTATACTCTGCTACCACATCTATGAATTTTGCGTAATCATTATCACAATACGCATATGTGTATGTAACATCAGTAACTTCACCTGGAAGAGTATCAAACCACAGCTTCATACCTGTATCTGCCACTGCATCCTCGTATGTACTATAGATGTATATATCATTTGTATATGAACCTAGTATCTCAGTACTCTTGGTTATCCACTTTTCTGTACCATCGCTTATTTCTCCGCCAATCTGCTCAACCTCCGGTTCAGGTGTCTCGGTCTCAAACCACTCATCACGCACATAATCAGGATTTCCTGTCGACATTGTGTGTTCCGTGTAGAATATCTTCTTTAACACTTCCGCCCCGGCATACACTGTTGCCGATCCAACCGCCAGCACAGCCAGCGTCACTGTGGCAGCCTTTACCAGCTTGCTTGTCGTTCTCGGGAAATTTATTATCTTACTCTTCTTATATGTAAGTGCTTCCTCTATGTACCTGTCGTCTATATTAGTAAGCGCTTCCTCAACCAATTCTTTCTTCATACCAATTCTCCTTTACAAGATACTGTTTCAGTTTCTCCCTTATCCTGTGCAAATGCACATTTACATAATTGGTACTCAGAGACATTTCCTCCGCTATCTCCGGAATCTCCATGCAAAACCAGTACTTCTTGACAAACATAACCCTGTCCACTTCCTTAAGACCTTCCAGAAATTTGTTTAATCTGTCTGTAAGTTCCTGGGCAGTGATCCGTTCGTCCACCTCTCCGCATGCCGCCACGCACTCTGATATCTCATCCAGAGATGCGTCGTAGTAGGAATTTCGCTTCTCTGCGGTATTATGTCTGTATCGCTTGAGCGACAGATTCCTCACTATCTTGCAGATGTATGCCACAAATGGATCCGGTTCCTCCGGTGGGATTGTTTCCCAGAGTGTCAGATATGTATCGCTGACACACTCCTCCGCATCCTCATTGTTCTTCAAAATCCTGTCAGATATTGATTTGCATAATTTTCCATATTTCTCGGAAGTAGCAGTAATTGCCTCCTCACACCTTTTAAAAAACAGTTCAATTATCAGCTGATCGTTCATTTGTCAATTACCCTCGCATATATATATCGAATCCCCGAAGTTATCGCTTAAAGATCTTTTGTCTTTTAACTCCCTCATACATATACTACCTTTCTGTTTTATCAAATTACACTTTCCGAGAAAAAAATTTTAATTTTCCATCTGTTTCTTCACCATTTGAAGAACACGCAGTTCCCTCTTTATCATAACCTCTTTATCATAACCTCATCATCTCTTATTCGACCTCCGCCAGATCTTTCTCTCCTGGGCCTCCTTTATCAGCATGTCCCGGAAATCAGGATGAGCTATGGATATCAGTGCCTCCGCTCTCTCCCATGTGGAACGCCCTTCAAGGTTTATCACACCGTACTCTGTCGCCAAAAAATACACCTGACTTCTCGGTGAGGTGATGATATCTCCGTTGAACTGTGGCTTTACCCTGGAATGCTTCATTCCATTCCTGTCGGTGTGGGTGGAACTCATGCAGATAAACGCCTTGCCGCCACGAGAGCCCGATGCTCCGATCAGGAAATCAAGCTGTCCGCCGGTTCCGCTGATCTGGCGTGAACCACTGCTCTCCGCCGCAACCTGTCCGTACAAATCCACAGCCACACAGCTGTTTATGGACACCATGTTGTCTATCTGCGATATGACATATGGCCTGTTCACATACTCAAGTGGATATGCGGCGATTCCCGGATTGTCGTCCAGCCACTCATACAGCTCATTTGAGCCGATGGCACAGCCAAATACGCCTTTTCCACGATCTATGTTCTTGTATTTATTTGTCAGCTTGCCCGCCTTGTACAGGGCAAGATATGCATCCGAGCAGAGCTCCGTGTGCATGGCGAGATCCTTGAGATCCGACTGAGCCAGCATCTCCCCCACCGCATTTGGCATTCCTCCGATACCGAGCTGCAGTGTTGAACCGTCCACAATATACGGAATGAGCAGCTCCGCTATCTTCCGGTCAACCTCCCGCGGTGCCTGTGTTTTCACATCAGCAAATGGTTCATGCTCCCCCTCCACGATCATATCCACATCTGATATGTGGATACATTCATCATATCCACCGCGTATCTTAGGCATGTGCTCATTCACCTCAACTATAACGATGTCCGCCTTCCTGGCAATAGGGGCAGCCACACCGGTATTTACCGAGAAGTTAAAATAACCATGCTTGTCCATAGGTCCCACCGACACCATGACCACATTCACATGGAGGAAATACTCATAGTAAGCCGCATTATTGTGGAACACCATCGGTATATAATAGCATTTGCCCTCATCGCACAGCTTTCTCTCGTACTGCGAACAGTGCCAGCTATGATACACAAAATGCTCCTGACTGTCATCGCACTCTGCAACCTCTATAGGCCCAGCCATCAGATTTCCCCTGATCTTCACATCGTGCAGCTCATCTCTCCGCTTTGCCAGTGCTCTGTCAAGTAGTACAGGTTTTCCAAGGGACGATGTGTAATCGACCCAGTCTCCATCCTTGACACACTCCACCGCAGCCTCCGGTGTACGCAGCTTTTCTCTATACATTTGCTGAAAATCGAACATATAAATCCCCCTTTATTGAATAACGTTTCACCGATTGTCCTCCATCACCAGTCTCAATCACTATTATCAAATAAATCAAATGCCATTTCAACATTTTTAGAGATATTCTGTGTAAATATCAATGAAAAAATTTACCAGCATTTACAATATTCCAGCCAAAATAGTCATAATATTTTCCACTTTCACTGGAACAATGCTCATTTACATCTAATAGCAGAACGCAAAAAAGCCCCCCGCATACCTGCACCTTGCAGATACACGGAGGGCTCTACGAATATTAGTCATCTGTTATTAAGTAATTATGCATTTCTTACATTATTCGATTGCGATGTAATTACTCTTCTCTACTTTCTTCTGCTCTTCCTTCTTAGGAATCGACAGCTTCAGTACGCCATGTTCATACTTTGCATGAATGTCTTCCTGGGTAACTCCCTCACCGACATAGAAGCTTCTGCTCATGCTGCCGGCATAACGCTCACGCCTGATGTACTTGCCGCTCTTCTTGTCCTTCTCATCCTTATCCAGACCCTTTGCAGCCTCAATTGTCAGGTAACCATCAGCAAGCTGAACCTTTACTTCATCTTTATTGAATCCTGGGAGATCCATATCTACTTCGTATGAATCGTCTGTCTCACGGACATCGGTCTTCATCATGTTCTTTGCATGCTTACCATACAGCGCACGCTCGGTAGGTGCTAACGCTTTACTGAACTCCTTGTCAAAATCCTTTCCAAATGGGAAATAGTCATTCATCCAATCATCAAATAAATCTTCTCCAAAAATACTAGGTAACATAAGTCATTTCTCCTTTCAATCTCAAACAAGTGTCGGAAATTGTGGCTTCTTATGAAACCCCAAGGCACTTAGACTTTTTGTTTACTGTTACTTTCAAAATAATTGTCAAGATAAGCTTTCGGGATTCTTTCTCTTCTTTCTAATCCCTTTCCTTATCTTTAACTATGTTATACACCTAGTTGTTAGCACTGTCAAGAGGTGAGTGCTAACTTTTTGTGAAAAATGTGTGAATACTTGACTTTTCAAGCACATAGAATATGGTTTTTGGCTTATTTACATACGATTTACATATTTTTAAACACTATTACATAATTCAAGGGAGAATGTATTTACCCATTCCCCCTCATTTTACTTTGTAGCAACTTCATATAACTATTATACTGCCATCATGCTCTCCAGCTTTTCGAGCTCATTCTGTATTCTGTCATCATTAACATGGTTATATACGTCCATTGTAATTGATATATCACTATGTCCCATAATTCTTTGTAATACCTTTATATCAATTCCAGCCTCTGCCATTCTTGTACAGCCTGTATGTCTGAATGTATGCGCTGATATATGCGGTAATAATACTGGCTGTCTATTATCCGATTCAGCCATCATTGTCTCACGCTTATTATATGTTTCAACAACGTTTTTCATTGCATTGTTAAAACCATTCGGAGCAATAGGCTTTCCGCTTTTTGTTGTAAATATAAATTTGCTATAACCATCAACTGTATAATCCCTTGGTGTTCCCATGAACATTTTATATTGTCTCTGATCTGCCAAAGCATTATATATATCATTTGTCATCGGGATTTCTCTATGTCCTGATTCTGACTTAGTATCTGTTATCATAAATTTAGTTTTACCATCTGACGCTTTTTTGTAAATAAGCTGATGATCTATGAATATCTTTTTATTCTTCATATCAACATCATTCCATGTAATACCTATAACCTCACCAATTCGGCATGCTGTGCCTATCATATACTTTATCATAGGCACATACGAATTATAAACATTGCTGTTCTCCATAAAGTCTAACAATATTCTCTGTTCCTCACGTGTCAATGCTTCCTTAACCTTTGCTCCGCCTTTATATGGCTTTATACACTCCTTTTTCACTGGATTTTTACGAACCATATCGTCATCTAATGCTAAATTAAAGCAAGGAACAAGGATTGTATGAAAAAACTTTATTGTACTATTTGATAATCCTTTGTCCTTCAGTTCCTTATAAAATTTCATAATATGTGAAGTCTTTATATTTTTTATCTCAGCATTATCCAGCTCAGAATCACGCAAGTTACAATTCCACATACCTATATAATTATTCTTTGATGTTTCTTTTAAACTTCCACTATCCTTTAGGCTTATGTACAAATCAAATAGCTGGTTCAATGTCATCTTTGAGGCTGTTCCATTTATACCATCTTCCAAATCTCTTATTATCTGCTTTTCCTTTTTTCTCAGTTCTGATAAATCCCAGTCATATACAACTTTTGCATGTCCTAAAGTGTCCTTATACTGAAAATAATAACGTCCATTTGATCTCTGTCCCTCACCTTTTAACAGATTCCTGCCCTTGTTGTCTTTTCTCTTTTCTGCCATAATATTGTCATCCTTTCTAATTGCTGGAATGCCGATACTATGATAGAATATTTCATGGTACGGACACTCGTACTATATGTATTTGGGTTAGTCATCGCTTTGGTCGGGGGTGGCTAACCTTTTTATTTACCTAAAAGCAAATTCAATGCTTTTCTAATCGCCTCACCTTTACTGATTCCATTATCTTCACAATACAGTTCCAATTGTTTTGATAATTCATCATCAAGACGAATACTAAAGCGTATATCTTTTGGTCGGTCTGCTCTAGGTCTACCAACTTTTCTATTTTGTGACACCTCAACTTCACTTCCTTTCTATTTATGTCACACTTTAATTATAATATATGTGTGACATAAATACAATAAAAATGTTTATTATAATTGATAGTAAGTGCTAATATTTTCAGATTTTCCTTATAAATCAACGATTTTCAGCACATTACATGCCGACTTATATCACAATTACATATTTTTTACATGTTTCTACTCAAATTTGCTTTGATAATATCCCCTATGTACTTTTTGTCCTATCCTATATTTACTATCTTTGATTTTTTAACGCTATTTTGCAAATTATAAGCAAGACATACAAATATATGCACAACACCTATAAAATGCAAAATAGCGTTAAATTTCATTGTTAGTTGTGAGAAAATCAACTATATAAGTGATGGCGTAACTGTCATGCTTGCTTGTCTTTCTGCCTTATATTTCTTTCCCTCAGCCGATTCAACACCCAATCTTTCCTCAAGTCCGTTCAACATATAAGAAGTTGTGGTATTATCCTCTTTTTCTAGTGATTCTCGTAACTGGCTGAAATATGCGTCCGGAGGAATAAACTGAGCTGGCTTGTCAACATCCGCTTTTGAATATCCACTAAAAGTGAGTTTATCAAATGGTACCGTTCCAATACAGTCTTTCAGTTTTTCCCTCAAGTAAATCAAATTCATTTCCTCACCTCTGAATTTGCCTAACTGCTCAGAAAGCACACGATCTGATAAACAACCACCCTTTTTCATCGTTTGTATAAAGTCGATTGTGTCTCTCATTTCCTGGCTAGGTGTAAATTTGCTTGAAATTACACTGTTCTGTAGCTCTGTTACAGATTCCAGCATATCTTCATTTGTCTTTTTGCAAATTTCCTCATATCTGCTACGATATAATATTTCTTCTTCCCGTTTGCCCTCATTAGAAAGTTTCGGATTGTTATAAATTTCTTGTAATTTGTCTTTAAATTCTTGCTTTGCCTTTGCAAGTTTGCTCATTCCCGCATAAATTCGTCCACTGTTGATTGTAATTTCTAAATTCTTGTCCATGATTTTTCATCCTTTCTTGATTAAAATAAAATAACTACAAGTTCCAAAACTGAAATTGTTAAAGTGATGATCGTTGCAACTTGCCAAACTCGACAACGTTTTTTTAATTTGTGTAGAACTTCTGTGGCTGATCTTTCCATGTGCATACTCCTTTCTTCAAAATTAAAATAAAAGCATAAAGTTTACTATTATTCTTGGCTTTTCAGCATTTCTTCAAGATTCTCAATCCTGCTTATAATGTCTGCCTGCTCTCGATTTTTCAGTGATAAATCAAGCAGGGTTTGACTTGCTCGAACCTTAATTCCTGCGGAAACTTCCTTATCGTCAAGAATATTGATAAGCGTGTCCAATGCCTTAAAATTTGCATCCTCTAGCTTGCTTGAAATAACTTGAAACTGGTCATTTCTTGCATTTTGTAGTTTTGCTCTAAAATCTGGCTTTCGCAATCGGCTGTAAACTGCCTGCTCTGAAAGTCCGACTGATTCACTTGCTAATTTTATTGTGGGGCAACTTAAAAGTGCAGAAATCAAAGCATTATCCGTTATTTTCATTTCCTATATCACTTCCTTTCAACGGTTCGGGCGGGGCGGATGAAACCGCTAAATCTTCATCAGATGGAATATCATCAATGATAATGGCATCCGCTTTAAAAGTGTTAATATCAACCTGTTTCCCGTCCAAAAAATACTTCCCGTCCTTATAATCAAGAATAACAACTTTTGCGGTTTTATTTATCACTAAAAAAATAGACCGGAAAGCCGAACAACGCCAGGTAGACATGATAAGGATTAAAAAGTTGTATTCAGTATTTTATCAAAAATGCTTAACAATTTTTTATCCCCAAGACGATACTTTCTTAACTGAATTAGAAATTGCAGGAAATTTTCTAGATATTTTCACACAAAATATAATATATATGAGTAATGCTTCACAAAAGCTGTATACTGAATATTATAAAGCATTTCTTAATTATCACTTGCGTGAAGAAAACGAAACGCCTGATATTTCAGAGCTAAATATTGCTTTTAAAAAAATAGGCAAATCGTTGCAACAAGATTACATATCATTGTGCAAAAAACTAAGATTAGAGAAGACAATAGAACTTTTTGAATAAACGCACTGTTTTCTCCAAAAAAATACTCAATTCCCAGATATGTAAAAACGAAACTTAAAACCCAATTTCCAAGAGCAAGTAAAATTGCAATGATTTCAGTCTCTTCCACCCTCTCATCTCCCGATA
>OHBX01000496.1_pt1 | contig 21941 bp, 20 predicted proteins | sample 1577441 | NCBI WGS metagenome assembly OHBX01 (sample SAMEA3879561, study PRJEB24766) | human gut metagenome | biome: human-associated habitat; feature: feces | place: USA | collected 1985/1987 | reverse complement strand
CCATTCGGGCGGCGTCTGCAGCTCGGCGATGCCGCAGTCGGGCGAAAGCTCGATAAAATCCAGAATGCTCGACGAGGTCAGCGACTGCGCCAGCTTGATGCCGGATTCACGTTCCGGCACGACGACATGATCTGCCCCGATCTTTTCCAGCGCCCGGCGCTGTGTTTCGTCGGTGGCCTTGCACACGACGGTCTGCACGCCGTATTCCGACAACAGATTTTTGTAAAGGTCGGGAAGTTCGTCGGGGTTTTTTACGAAATAATCGAAAAGGCTTTCGATAAGTCGTTTTGCTTTCACTTCTTCATACTTCGCTTCCGACTGAGTATAAAGGTTTGCGAACATATAAGAGCGCAGCCCGTCAAGCGCACGCTCGAACTCGTCCGACAGCGTGATATACGGTTTGCCCGCGCTGTTTTCGACGAGATTATATACAAGATTGTTGATTCTGTCGCGGTGGGTGCGACCGAGAACGCTTATACATTCTTCGGGCAGACTTTCTTCCGCGATAAGCCCGGCGCGTATGCCGTCGTCGATATCGTGATTGACGTAGGCGATGCGGTCGGCGTATCCCACGACTTTCCCTTCCAGCGTTTTCGGATTGCCGTCGATGCGGTGTTCCCTGATTCCGTCCAGCACTTCCGCCGTGAGATTGAGTTTTTCCAACACTTCGCAGACGCGTACGCTTTGTTCGTTGTGCGAAAAATGCCCGTTCGTCAATTCGTTCAGAGTGCGCTCGCCTGCGTGTCCGAACGGGGTATGCCCGAGGTCGTGTCCCATTGCGATTGCCTCGATAAGGTCTTCGTTGAGCCTTATCGCGCGCCCGACCGTCCTTGCGATTTGCGACACTTCGAGGGTGTGCGTAAGGCGCGTTCTGTAATGATCGCCTTCGGGCGACAGGAAAACCTGCGTCTTGTGTTTCAGCCGCCTGAACGCTTTGCAGTGAATGATTCTGTCGCGGTCGCGCTGAAACTCCGTGCGGATTTTGCACTCTTCGACAGGAATAACCCTTCCCGCCGTGTCGCGACTTTTGAACGCGTAGGGGCTCAGATATCTGTCCTCGATTTCGTACGTTACGTCCTTAATGTCGTTGCTCATTGTTTTTTCTTTGGTTGAACTTTGTGTTTTTCGCCGTTTTCGTCAACGATATAGGTGTTGTCGAGTTGCGCTTTCAACGACGCCTTTACGCTGTCGATATACTCGCGGCGAATTGCGGCTTGCTCGGCTTTTTCTTCGTCGGTAAGCCCTTCGATTTTGGATTTTTTTGCCAGATAATTCAGCCTTTCGATGTCAATCATTTGTTGTACCTTTCAATGATTTCTGCATTTTGTTTAAGGAGTTTCGCCTTTTCCGCGACGCTTTCGGCGGCGTCAACGATAAGCAGAAATTCCTTGTCGTACTCTTCCTTGTCATCCTTGACTTTGTCAAGCGCAAGAAGTTTTGCGTTGATGTCGGACAAGCATTCGTACAGTTCGTAATAACCTTGTATTTGCTTTTCGGTGTAAGTCGTCAGCGCGTGGTCGGCAACCGCCGTAACCTTAATCGAAAACTTCAAAACTTCTCTTTTCGACCTTTCCTTGTCGCGACTTGCGTAAAGCGCGCGCACCTGTTTTGCGACGTACTCGGTTTCTTCCGCAAGGCTGTTGACGTAGCCTTGTTTCTTCCTTCGGTTGACGGTTTTGATAAGCGGAATTCCGACGATAATCGACAGACCAAACGCGCAGTACGTTGCGATAAGCTTGATTAAATCGTCGTCAGAAAACTTGACTTCCGTATTCGTTTCGTTCGCCGCTCCGTCCGCCGCATACGCAACGCCCGACGTCGAAAACGCAATAAGCAACGTTAACAGTAAAAATATGATAATTAAAGTGCGTTTTTTCATTGTTTGTTATCTCCGACAACCTTTACGGCAAGTTTATTCGTCGTGACGGCAACACCGTTTTCTTTCAAAGACTTGACAATTTCTTCGTTCAGAATGTAAAGCGCGTCCCAGTAATACTCGGTAGGTACCCAGCAGCGAAGCGTGATTAAAATCGCGCTGTCGGTGTAGTCTTCAACGACCACGCTCGGTTCGGGCGACGACAAAATCTCATTCCTGCCGCGAGCGACGTCAAGCATAATCTTTCTGACCTTTTCGACGTCCTCGTCGTATGAAAAACGCAGTCTGCAAACAACCCTTCTCGTCGGATTCGTGCTGTAATTCACCACGCCGCTGCCGATAAGCGAGGAGTTGGGCAAAGTGATTATCTGATTGTCGTAGGTCACAAGTTTCGTGTTGAAAAAACCGATTGATTTCACCGTGCCTTCAACGCCATTTACCGCAACGTAATCGCCCACGACAAAAGGCTTGCTTCCGAGAATAATAAATCCGTTTGCAAGGTTGCTTAAACTGTCTTTGAGCGCAAGGGATATCGCAAGCCCGGCAGCCGAAATAAGCGCGACGAAACTCGCCGTCGAAATCCCCGCCGATTTGCCCGTCAGCAACAATAAGCCGAAATAAAGCAAAACGCCCACGACCGACAACACGAAACTTGAAATGGTTTTGTCGATGTGCGCGCGCACCGAAAGTTTGTTCACGATAAGCAGTATGAGCTTCACCGCAAGCAACCCGAAAATAAACACGGCGACGGTACGCGCAATCGTCATACCGTCCCCCGTAAAGAATTCGATTAAGATTTTCTCAAATTCAGCCATAGTACCTTCTCGTTACTTCCACATTTTCTGGAAAATGCCGAAGATAAGTTTATCCGTTTTCTTTTGCGTCAAGTTACTTTGTCCCGTAACCGCCGCGTGTATCGACTTTTCGGTAAGTTGCGGCACAAGCGCGGTAAGGATATTGAACTCGATACTTTTTTCGTTTGAGGCAAGCGCAAAATATGCGTCGCCGTCAAAGTTCGTATGCGATGGGGAAATTGCCCGCGCAAGCCCGTCGTGTGCAAGGTCCGCCAGGCGGTTTGCCTGAACTTTCGTGATTTTCGCGTTCGTAAGGACGCACCCTATCGTGGTGTTTGCGCCGTGTTGTCCGACCGTGCCCGCCGTGAAAACTTTCAGGCTGTCCAGGAAACTTCCGTCGGGAGATTTGATGCCCGCAATGATTTTGCCGTTGTCCACGACGTCGCCCAATGCGTTCACGACCGATATAACCGCGACTTCCGCGCCGTTGATCGTCACGCTTGCAACGCCGAGCCCCGCCTTTGCGGCACATTCTATACCCAAAAGTTTGCCGACAGTCGCGCCCGTCCCCGCACCGATATTGCCGGAAGAAAAATCGTTTTCTTTGGCGTTTTTCGCGGCACTGTATCCCGCCGCCTTATCGGGAAACGCAAAGTTCTTGTATTCAAGGTCAAAAATCGACGCACCGACGACAATGGGCACGACTTGTTTCCCGACCTTAAAGCCTTTGCCCTGTTCCGAAAGATACTGCATAACGCCGCATGACGCTTCCAGCCCGAACGCACTGCCGCCCGACAGCACGACCGCGTTTACCTTTTCGACGGTTTTTTCGGGCGAAAGCAGGTCGGTTTCGCGCGTTGCGGGCGCTGCGCCGCGGACGCTGACGCCGCCGACTGCGCCGTCTTCGCAAATAATCGCGGTAACTCCCGTTCCGTTTGTTTCGTCGGTGAAATGACCGATTTTGAACTTATCAAGCATACTTCTTATTTGATTTTCAAAGCGGTTTCAAACGCTTCCTTCGTTGCGCTTGCGATACGTCCCGTCTTATCGGCGTCGCCGATGACGTAAATTCTTTCAAACATATCTTTCGCGTCTTTGTAAAGTTTGTTGTCGCTTCTTACGCCCAGACTGATAACGACGTTGTCGCAAGGAATTTCGCTTCTGTTTTTGGTTTTCGTATCTTCGACGACCACGCCTTTTTCGTTGATTTCGACAAGCATTTTGCCGGTAACGAATCTGGTGTCGTACTTTGAAAGTTTTTGCATTGCGTCGTCAACGTGCTGGAACCACATACCGGGCGCGATTTGGTTTTTGCCCTCGACCACGGTAACGTGATTGCCGTCTTTGCACAGATATTCCGACGTTTCGAGCCCCGTCATACCGCTGCCGGCGACGACGACCTGTTTGTTTTCAAGTTTGACCGCGCCCGACAAAATCTCGGTTGACGTGCAAACGTTATTGTTGTCGATGCCTTTGATGGACTTCGGCTTAATCGCCACGCCGCCCGTTGCGATAACGACCGCGTAAGGATTCATCTCTTTCAGCATTTCGACGGTCGCTTCCGTATTGAATTTAATATTCACGCCGAGTTTTGTTACCGACGTCATAAGGTCTTCCGTTGCCCACGCGATTTTGTCTTTGCCGGGACCTTTGTCCGCAAGGTTGAGCTGTCCGCCCGCAACCGCTTCTTTTTCGACAATCGTGACGTTGAAGCCGCGCCTTAACAAAACTTCCGCGCACATAAGCCCCGCTACGCCCGCGCCGACTATTACGACAAGCCTGCCGTTTCCGACCTTTTCGGTGATTTTGTCCATTTCGCCCTCGTGACCGAGATACGGATTGAGCGAACACAACGTATGACTGCCGTGGAATGCCTGTTCTTCCATACTCTGAATGCAGTATAAGCAGCAGATGCAACGGCGGATATCTTCGGGATGTCCCGACGCGCACTTGTTGACGAAATACGGATCGGCAATATGCGGACGACCGAGACTGATTAAGTCCTGCGTGCCTTCTTCAAGTTGCTGTTCCGCCTGTTCGGGAGTGCGGATAAGGTTTGCGGCAAGCACGGGAATCTTGACGTTCTTTTTGACTTCCGCCGCCATATATTTTCTCCAACCGACGGGGAAAGACGTGGGTTCAAGCCAGTAGTTGAAAGTGTCGTAACCCGCCGACGATACGTCGATTGCGTCGACGCCCGCCGCTTCGAGGCGTTTTGCCATCTCGACGCCTTCTTTCAGGTCGTATCCGACGCCGGGCTTTCCGATATAGGAATAGCACTCGTCAACGGTGAGTCTGACAAGAACGGGATAACCCGGGCAACGCTCCTTGATGCCCTTAATAATATTCAGCAAAAAGCGCATGCGGTTTTCAAGGCTTCCGCCGTATTCGTCGGTGCGACGGTTGGTGTACGGGCTTAAAAATTGCTGGATAAGATAGCCGTGCGACGCGTGCAGTTCAACGGCGTCGACGCCCGCTTTTTGCAACCTTTCGGCAGCGTCGATAAAGTCCTTTTCAAGGTTGACGATTTGTTTATGCGAAAAAGCCTTCATCTTGCTGTCGGCAAACTTCGCGCGCTCCGTAACGGACGGGGCATAAACCTTCGGACACCAGTGCTTTTCCAGAAGTTTCGGCCCGACTTTCGGCACGACTTTGAAAATAAGCTTTTTGACGCATTTGATATTCTGGAACGGGATAAGAAGAGGAATCGTGCCGATGCAAAGCCCGAGATTCTGACGTCCGGGGTGATGAAGTTGCACCGCAAGTTTTCCGCCCGCCTCGTGTATGCGATCGGCGAATTTACGCATAGGTTCGATATGCGAATCTTTGCTCATCGAAAGTTGCGCGAACGCCGCCGCGCCGTGAAAATCGTTGACGCGCGTGATTTCCGTGATGATAAGAGCGGTGCCGCCCTTTGCGCGTTCAACGTAATAGTTCATAAGTTGCTCCGTGGGTTTACCGTCGAAGTCGCCCATACCGATAAGCATCGGTGCCATGACCACGCGGTTTTTGAGCTGCATGTTGCCGATTTTAATGGGGCTTAACAACATTTCGTATGCCATAATCTCTCCTGAATGTTTGGATAAATTTCAAAGTGAATACTATTATAGCACATATTAAGTAATATTACAAGGAAATTTTATCCGCATTAGTTTTTTTGCGCCGTCTTCTTTTTAAATGCTTTTCCCGCATTTGACAAAACGGCGGCAAAGTTGTATAATATATTAGATTTGATAATCGCAAAAACCCGCATTTATCATATCATTTTCAAAACTAAACTTCTTTTTCGGTGATATTATGACAAAACGCGAACAAGCAATGCAAAACTTCAAAAACGGATACAACTGCGCGCAAGCGGTTCTTCTTGCGTTTTCCGACGAGCTTGAAATCGACGAAAAAACGCTTGCTCTCATATCGTCGTCGTTCGGCGGCGGCATGGGCAGAATGCGCGAAGTCTGCGGCGCGGTCAGCGGTATGTTTATGGTCGCGGGGCTTAAATACGGTTACTCCGATCCTTCGGCAAAACAGGAAAAGGCGGAACTTTACGCGCTTGTCCAGAAGCTTGCGGCAGGTTTCAAGGAACAAAACGGAAGCATTATCTGCAAGGAACTTCTGGGCGTTTCGGACACTTCCCCCACGCCCGAACCGCGCACCGCCGCTTATTATAAAAAACGCCCTTGTATCGAACTTGTCGGCGACGCGGCGGAACTTCTTGAAAATTTGTCCGGAAAATAAATAATTTCCCCCTTAAAACTGTTTACAAAATCAAAATTGTGTGGTAATATAATCTTCGCTATGGACGTTTAACTCAGCTGGTAGAGTGTCTTCTTGACGTGGAGAAAGTCAGCGGTTCGAGTCCGTTAACGTCCACCAACAAAAACGCACAACCAAATCGGTTGTGCGTTTTTTGTTTGTGACTTACGGGGCAAGAACCCAACCGTAAGGTTGGCGTTCGGAAAACGCTTGCGTTTTCTTGCGTTATGCAGCGTGTTTATCTTAGCAGACACATTGTGTCGTTTCGCAATATATCTCAAAACTGCCCTATGCCGAGCAGCCCCGTTAACGTCACCTTTTGTCCGTTAACGCCCTGAACCGCTACGCGCTGACCGCAAGTGAAGAGAGAAGCAAGCGCTTGCATTTGAGGAAATCGAACGCAGCGGACATAGCCAACAACCGGACACGAAGTGTCAAATGCAAGGCATTAGCGCAAAAGCACAGATAATAATAATTTTCTATTATCCTTGCTTTATCTACTCAAAACAATGCTTTATCGCTTTGTTTTGTGTATTGCGGCGCGGTTTGTATTTTTTGAATTTTTACAAAAAGCGGCGCAGCTCTTTGACGTTGGCGTCGTAAAGTTTAATAAGTTCGCCGGCAAAAGGCGTGTCTTCTTCACGATAAAGATGCGAAGTTTTAACGACGTCGTTAATGCCCATATTGTTGCCTTCGATAAGCATTTCGGCAATGTTCGTCGTGGACTTGTCAAGCCCAGATTTCATCTTTACGGCGTCTTTCATCATTGCCCTTTCCATTTTGTTGGGATACGTACCGTCTTTTGCGGACGGCTCGTCCCCGAGTTCTTTGGACGCCCTGTCGGACAAATCCATAATCTTGACTTTTTGTTTCCAGATGGTTTCGCGCAGTTTCGTATCCTTGACGTTTTCCCAGATGTTGTCGATTGCGTCAACGCCGACGTTGCAGTTTTTTATTACTTCTTTCAAAAGATTCATATTTGCCTCCTTATCGGAGTTTGTGCAAAACCGGAAAACTTATGCGAAAAAAATGCCACCGCATTACACGGTGGCAGATTTCGGTTGTTTTGATTGTTACGCGTCGATGTCGGAAATGAACTTTTGCAGCGTTTCCTGCGCGTTGCCAAGATACAGATACACGCCGCTGTCGCGAGTGTACAAGGGGTTGTCAACGCCGGCGTAACCGGGTTTAAGGTCGTAGTTGAAGATGAAGATATTTTTGCAATCCGCAACGTCAAGTACGGGCATTCCGTAAATGGGCGTGCCTTCCGCAGTGTTTGCGGCGGGGTTCAGAACGTCGTTTGCGCCGATTACAATCGTTGCGTCCGCCGTCTTGAACTCGGGGTTAATATTGTCCATTTCGTACAAATCTTCGTAGTCAACGTCCGCCTCGCAAAGCAATACGTTCATATGTCCGGGCATACGTCCCGCAACGGGGTGAATTGCGTATTTCACTTTCGTGCCGTTTGCCGTAAGTTTATCCGCAAGTTGTTTTACAAGGTGCTGCGCCTGCGCGATAGCCATTCCGTATCCGGGAACGATGATGACTTCTTTCGCGTTGTTCAAAGTTGCGGCGTAGTTGATTTCCGTCTTGACAACGAGTTTTTCTTCCGCCTTGACTTCCTTTTTCACTTCGGCGGGTTTCGTTTCCGCTTTGACTTCGACCTTTTCGGGGGCGGGTTTTTGAGCATTGTCGTTGGACGACGTGCCGCCGAGAAGGATTGCGCCGAGTTTTCTGTTCATCGCCTTGCACATGATTTGCGTCAAGAGAAGTCCCGACGCGCCGACGATACCGCCGACCGCAACGAGCAACAAGTCGTTGATTGCAAGACCTGCGATTGCGCCGGCAACACCCGAAAGGCTGTTAAGCAGCGAAATCGTAATGGGCATATCCGCGCCGCCTACGCGAATCGCGAAAATGTATCCGAAGAATCCCGAAATGACGAACAGCAATGCGATCATAATCCCGCAAAACGCTTTCAGGTCGATACCGAGAGCAATTTTGCCGCTGCCCGAAAGAGCCGCAATTGCCGCAAAGACAACGATAAGCGCAAGCGTCAGGCAAAAGCTGCCGACGGTCATCGCCTGATGTCCTTTGTAAACGACGGGTTTTTGCGGAAGAATCTTGTGAAGTTTGCCGGCTGCGACAAGGCTGCCGATAAGGGTAATCATACCGACCGCAAGCGCAAGAGCCGACGTCGTTGTCGAGAACGCGTCAAAGCCCGTGCCTACGCCGAGCATTGCAAACGCGCCGACGATTGCCGAAGCCGCGCCGCCCAGACCGTTAAGAAGAGCGACCATTTGCGGCATCTGAATCATTTTGACTTTCTTTGCAAGGACAATACCCGCAACCGTGCCGAGCGCAAGCCCGATATAGAGCGTCCATACCGCCGCAATGTGGCTTGTGCCGTTGCCGTACACGATAATAAGGATAATCGCAAGGAGCATGCAAATCGCGCTGAAACGATTGCCGATTTTGCTGTAAGCGACTTTGCCCATCATCGCGATGCCCAAGAGCACGCCAAGCGACAATACGATTGCCATTGCAAGGTAAACCCAATCGCGCGCCGATGTGCCCGCGCCTTTTGCGATGACGTCCATGCAGCAGATTACCGCAAGGAGTCCTGCGCCCGCAACTGCCGACGCCGCGTAAATCACGGCTTGCCCTTTCGCCTTCTTTTTCGCAATCATGCCGAGCATACGGTCGGTGACCATAAAGCCGCCGACGACGTTGACCATCGCGAGAGCGATTGCAAGTGAACCGAATATCGCGGAAAGCACGATGCCTGCCGTACCGAGTTTGAAAAGCGAGGCACTTGCCGACAACGCGCCAAGCACCGTAACGCCCGACAAAGCATTCATACCCGACATAAGCGGGGTGTGCAAAAGCGTCGGAACGTTTGAAATAAGTTTGTAACCGACAAGCGTCGCTACGACGAATACGCCAAGAAGAATCAGCTGAAAGTAAATTGCTTTTTCAAGGCCGAAATTGCCCATTGCGAGCGCGCCGGTAATAACAGAGTTTAACGTTGATAACATATTAAATTCCTGCCTGTATCATTATTAAAAATACCCCCTGCCCGAAAGCAGGCAGGGGATTGCCTTTTGTTGATAAAAGTTAATGCTGTGAAGCGGTTTTCGCCATATTCGCCGTTTAAGCGGTGGATTTTGAATGAGATTTTGACGTTTCTTGCGATGTTCTGAAAATCCTCAATAACAGATTTCAGCATCGCGTTAATATCAAAATTTACATTTATTAAGCGGCGAGATTCAGATGAAGTTCTGACGTTTCTTTTAAGGTTCCGAGTTTCCCACGTATCATTAAAGGCGTCAAATATATCATCTTTTAAGCGGCGGATTTTGAATGAGATTTTGACGTTTCTTGCGATGTTCTGAAAATCCTAGTGTACAAGGACGTACACGGATTTTCAGGTTGTCACAAAAACTCAAAATATCGTCAAAAGTCGGCGCTTAAAGTCCCATCGCCTCGCGAGCACCTTTATGTACGATTTCACCGTCAATCGTTACGAGAATGCTTTGTACGATTTCGTCGTTCATATCGAGTTTAATGCTGCCGTCTTTCGCGAGGAACGCAAGCAGATTGTAGATGTTGTATGCGAAGAGCCAGGTCGAGCTGGTGGGAAGTTGACCGGGGATATTCTTGATACCTTCGATAATGACGTTGTGTTTGATGTCGCGGATACCGGGAGAGGTGATTGCACAGTTGCCGCCCTGGTCGATGGAAATATCGATAATTGCAGAGCCGGGTTTCATGGAAGCGACCATTTCATCGGTAAGGAGCGTGGGAGCGAGTTGTCCTTGAAGGAGTGCCGAGCAGAAGATGATGTCGGCGTTTTTGACTGCGTCTGCAAGTGCCGCGCGTTCTTTTTCAAGCCATTCTTCGGGAAGACGTTTTGCATATTCGACAACGCCTACGCGACGTACTGCGATTTCTTCGGGAACACCGGTCGGGACGATTTTCGCGCCGAGCGACATTGCCTGTTCGTTTGCGGAAGGACGGATATCGGCAGAATATACTTTCGCGCCGAGACCTTTTGCGGTTGCGACCGCACGAAGACCTGCAACGCCGGTACCGATGACGAGAACGTTTGCGGGTTGGATAACGCCGACTGCCGAGCCGATCAAAGGCATGAATTTGGAGATATCGTTTGCGCCCATGAGCATGCCCTTATAGCCTGCACAGGTGCTCATCGAGGACAAAGCGTCCATTGATTGTGCGCGGGAGATACGAGGTACGCCGTCAAGGGTAAGACCGATAACGCCTGCCGCCGCCATATCTTTGACCATCTTGTGGTTTACGGGAGACGCGGGGTGAATGAACGTAATAATATATTGACCTTTGTGCATCATCTCGATTTCGTGTTTGCCCTTTTCTTCGTTGAAGAGAGGTTCCTTAACTTTCAGGATAACGTCGGATTTTGCAAAAATTTCTTCGCAATCTTCAAGAATGGTTGCGCCTGCGGCAAGATAATCCTTGTCATGGTAGTGCGAGCCTTCGCCTGCGCCTTTTTCAAAAAGAACGGTCATGCCTGCGGCGACCATTTTCTTTACGGTGTCGGGGATTGCAGCAACACGCGCTTCGTCGTGCATAATTTCCTTGGGGATACCAACTATCATTATTATTTCTCCTTAATTTTCGGCTTTCGCCCTTATTTTATAATTTCGCGCTTTCGCGCATATTTTACTTTTCTTTTTTCGCCTTTATGGGGACGCTGTATTCGTTCTTCGGACTGCTTAAAACGATGCTCGTCTGCGTCTTTGAAACGCCGGGGATACTCTTGATTTCGTTCAGCACGCTTTCAAGCGTTTTCGTATTGTCGGTGACGACTTTCAGAAAGTAATCGAATTCCCCCGCGATATACAGACATTCCGCAATGTGGCGGTTGTCCTTGACCGCGGCGACGAAACCGTCGTTGAACTTCGGATGGTCGATTGCGACGCTTATAAGCGCGGTGACGTCTTTGCCGAGTTTTTCGGGGACGATAATCGCGGCATAGCCTTTGATAACGCCCGAGTTTTCAAGTTTTTTAATGCGTTCGATAACGGTGGACGTGGACAGCTTAACCTTCTCGGCGATTTCGGACGAATTCGCACGAGCGTTTTTCATAAGACACTGCAAAATTTTTACGTCGGTGTTATCCACGGTTATCTCCTTTTTCCTTACTATTCGATTTTAACATACGTTATATGCGGTGTAAACGAAATTATTGATTTTTTTCCGAATTTTTTACGGAAAAGCGTTCTTGTAACAAAATTTTTTTCGGAAAACCCCAAAAATAACAAAAAATTTCAATATCATTCAAAATATTACGATACAACGTCGCGGGCGCACGAAAAAACGGCCGTCGCCGACCGTTTCGTTTTCATTATTTGCCGCGCAAGGTTACCGTTTTGTCCGCCTCGTACAATATTGCGTAATAGGTATCCGTCCACTTCCCTTTCGTCGGATATTCCATTATTCTTTCCTTGGCGTGCGGGGTGTAATCGGTGCTTAAAATATTCGCGCCGGACTCGATTCCGTTTTTGTACCAGTGGTCTTTCACGACGGCGTATCTGTCCAGCCTCGTTCTGACCATAAAATTATCGCGGTTTATCGCCTCAGAGATACGTTCTTTGTGTTTCGTCGGATCGTTCAGAACCACGGTGAACGAGAAACGGGAATAATCCTTGCCTTTTTTCTGGACGGTGGCGTAGTCAAGGGCGATATTCATCGCGCTTTTTTGCATATCGGAATCGCGCTGCATGTACGTTTCCAGGCTGTCCTTTTCGTGCAACAGGAAAATGATTTTCCCTTTCAGACTTTCAACGGTCGGATAAGCGTTTTTCGCGCGGAATTCGTCAAAGTCGGAAACGCCCGCCGCGTCAAGCAGTTTTTTGGGAGTAACGAGTTTTTCGCCGAAGTTTTCAAACAGCATTTCGTCGAATTTATCAAAGGCTTCGAGGTCGAATTTTTTGCCGCCTTTCGGCTCCACAAGGACGATAATCGGCAAAGCGTTTTCGTTTCTGTCCATCCACATTCTGATTTCTTTAAGACCTTTGTCGAAGTCGATCATCGTGCTGTTCGTTTCCAGCATATCGCTGTGCAGACACTCGATTCTGAACCCGTCGGCGGTTTTCACCTTATTCGCGTCAAGTTCGATACTTCGGATACCTGCGTTGAGCTGTTCGGTAATCGTGTCGAAGATATAATCGTATTGCTTTCCCATTATCGCCGCAAGCGGGCCGTGATAAAAATACTTCGTTTCGGGAGTGAGCCCCGTTTTGTAACTGTTGTGCGACGCGATATACCTTATCTCGTTAAGCTTTGCGCCGAGGACTTCCGCCATATCGGTGCGGGTAAGGAAATTCTCGTCGTTCACCTTTGAAAAGTTTTCGTCGGCAGCGTAACGCTGTTCAAGAAGCGCGATGTATTCGTTCTGCCAGTCCGCCCAGACGCTTTTCGCATCCTTTGCCGAAACGGTTGCCGCGATAAATCCCGACAGCGCAACGAGAAAATACGCCGAAAAGCCCCATATAAAAATGACAAGCGCCCATTTTGCGCCCTTTTTCATCGGTTTTTTCGTTCTTTCTTTATTGTCCATAATATATCCACCCGAAACTATTCTTATATAAATAATTTACCATATAAAATGCGGGTTTGTAAACACGTTTTTTTTCGGCGAAAAAATATTTTTGGGATTTTTTTTCGTTTTTCTATCAATAACAATTGACATCGTCGTTTTTTGTGCTATGATATATATCGTCAGGCGATATACATAAGGAGGCAAAATAAAATGGCAATAAGCGCCGATATGCTGCGCGGTCACACCGAAACGATAATTCTTGCACAGCTTATCAAAAACGACAGTTACGGCTATGAAATAAGCAAGGCGATCGAAGACCTTAGCCACGGCGAACTTATCCTTAAAGACGCCACCCTTTACACTGCCTTCCGCCGTATGGAACACGACGGGTTTATTGAAAGTTACTGGGGCGAAAGCGACGCCGGCGCAAGACGCAGATATTACCGCATCACCAAAAAAGGCCGCGCCCTTTACGACTTCAACAAAACCAACTGGTTTGACACCATAAAAATAATGAAAGACTTAATCAACGGAGGAACAAAATAATATGTTAATCGACCGCTTCAAAAAGTATCTCGAACAACAATTCCGCGCCATCTCTCCCACGAAAGAGGCAATGGAATACCGCGAAGAAGTTTTGCAAAACCTTCTCGACCGCGCGCAGGAATACAAGATAAAAGGTATGACGGACGAAAACGCCATCTACGACCTGTGCATCGACAGTCTCGGAAACTTCAAAGACACGCTCGTCGATTTTGAAAACCGTCTGGACAACGTAAAGCGCGCAGTGCCCCGCATCGGCGCAAGAGTGCTCACCGGCATCGCAATCGCGCTGTTTGTCGTGATCGGATATCTTTCGGTCAGTTTCGCAACCCGCGCATGGGACAAAACCTGGCTCATTCTTGTGGGCGGCGCGTTTATGGGCGTTATCGCAGGCGCGATTTTCGGTATTATCGTCCTTGCGAAAAAGAAAAGACCTTGCAATCCGCGGTCTGTCGCACGTCATCATCGCGCTTACGTTCACGTTTATTTTCCTTATTCTGCAAATACTCGTGCACCTCAGGTACAGCTGGATGACCTTCCTTGTAATGGTGATCGCAATGCTTATCACCGACACCGCCGAGGCGTATTCTTACAACAGTAAATCAAGGCTTTTCGACCTGCTTGCAACCGTTGAAGTAACCGCCGTTATGTTGTACGTAATGCTTGGCGTGGCGCACGTTATCCCGTGGCATCCGTCGTGGCTTCTTCCCGTCGGCGTCGTTATCCTTATCGCATCTCTTGTGAGTTATTCAAAGAAAAAGGATAAGGCGGCAGCCGAAAAGAAAGCGCGCATTGACGAAGCGTACTACACAATGTGGAACGACGAAAACAAATAACAATCTTTATCTCGTAAAAACGATACGATAAAATACTGATTTTGATACTATGAGCAAAACTATAAAAGCCGAAATGTGGGATAAGATGCAATATCTTTTCCGAAACTATTACGACCGTATGGTGCACGCAACCCTGACTTTCGACGGACTGCTGGACGCCGACGCGCTTAAAAACGTGCTGGTCATAATGTGCGAAAAAGCCCCCGTGCTTCACAGTAGTTTTCACGAGAATCCCGTCAATCCTTACTGGAAGGTGGAGCCTTACACCGTCAACGATATCCTGACAATAAAAGACAGCGACGATCCCGAAAAAGAAGCGTACGATTTCCTGTGTCAGAGTATCCCCGTTTCAAGCAACGTACAGTTTAAGGTGATTGTCCTGAACAAGGACGGAAAATCGACGTTTGCGATGATCGTCAACCATATGTGCTTTGACGGCGGCGACTTCAAATACTTTTTGAAAAAGCTTGCAAAAAACTACAACGCGATTTTAAGCGGCGAAAACCCCACCGACCTTAAACAAGGTACGCGAAGCGCGGAACAGGTTTATACGAAACTCGACGCTGCCGACAAAAAGGTCGCGAAAGGTCTTTTCAAAAACATCAGCGCGGTGAAAGACAAACACGTATTTCCGCTGACCGAACCCCGTCCCGACGACCACACGATGATCAACATCAGAAAAATCGACCGCGACACTTTCCTTAATATGAAAAACGCGGGAAAACGTCTGGGCGTTACCGTCAACGATATGCTGCTTGCGGCGTACGTGCGCGCGCTTTACGATATTTCGGGCATGCGCGACGACGAAACCCTTTCAATCCCCTGCATGGTCGATTTGCGCCGTCATATCGAAGGCGGCGACGAGGCAGGCGGGCTTGCAAATCACACGGGATTTATGCTTTGCACGGTGCATAACAAGGGCGAAACGATCAACGATACGCTCATCAACGTCATGCGCTCCACAAAGAAAAGCAAGCGCGACAAATATATGGGGCTTTACAGCCTGCCGCTTCTGAAACTCGCCTATACCATACTGCCCTTTTCGATTTCGGAATTCGCAATCAAAATCGGATACGACAACCCGCTTATCGGTATGAGTAACATCGGGCTTCTTCCCGTCGATAAACTGACTTTCGGCAATGCGAAACCCGTTGACGGATTTATGACGGGCGCGGTCAAGTACAAACCCTTTATGCAGCTTGCGCTCACAACCTTAAACGACGTCGTAACGATGACGATTGCAATCCGCGGCAACGACGACGACAAAAAAATCGTTGAAAAATTCTTTGACCTTATCGTGGAAAACGTGAAAGAATTCGACCGCTTAAACGCAAGATAATTTCCTTCCCCCTTATATATTTAAGAAACGCCCCGATTTTTCGGGGCGCTTCTTTTTTTCTTCGTTTATTTTGCAAGGCGTTTTATCGCCTCTTTCGCGCTGTCAAGGAAGTCCGCGTCAAGCGACTCGACCTTGCCTTCGTCGCAGGCTTTTGCGATGTTTTTGTCAAACGGAATCCGTCCGAGAACTTTCAGGTCGAATTCGGTTGCGACTTCGTCGACCTTGCTGTCGCCGAAAATCGAAAACTCTTTCCCGCAGTCCGGGCATTTGACGTAACTCATATTCTCAACGACGCCCAGCACGGGGATATTCATCATATTTGCCATCTTCACGGCTTTGCCGACAATCATCGACACGAGTTCCTGCGGGCTTGTCACGACGATGATACCGTCGACGTTCAGGCTTTGGAAAACCGTAAGAGGCACGTCGCCCGTTCCGGGAGGCATATCGACGTACATAAAGTCCACGTCGCCCCAGACGCAATCCGTCCAGAACTGTTTCACCATACCCGCGATGACGGGACCGCGCCATACGACGGGATCGTTGCCGTGTTCCAGCAAAAGGTTTGCCGACATAATTTCAATGCCGCCCTTTGATTTCACGGGATAAAAGAAACTGCCGTCGCTGTCGATGGGACCGTCCACGTTAAACATGCGCGGAATCGACGGACCGGTAATATCAGCGTCCAGAATCGCCGTCTTAAACCCTTGTTTTGCCGTAATCGACGCCATAAGCCCCGTTACGAGAGATTTGCCTACGCCGCCTTTTCCCGACACGATGCCGATAACGTGTTTGACCTTCGACAATGCGTTTACGGGGACGGTGAAGTCGGTTTTTTCGCTGCAACTTCCGTGGCTTTCGCAGGAGCTGCAATCGTGCGTACATTCACTCATAAATTCACTTCCTGTTTTCAATATTATTTATCAAAAATTCGATACCGATTTTCAAATCGTCATAAGTATCGTCAAAATTGCCGGTATAATACGGATCCGCGACGTCGCGGGATTGCCCTGCATATTCCAGAAACTTTTTTACCTTCTTTTTTTCGTCGGGCGCAAAAAGATTTTTGAGATACGCGACGTTTTTGTCATCCATTCCAAGGAATAAATCGTATTTGTCGTAATCGGTTTTTCTGACCTGTTTCGAATAATGCGGGAACGTCGGGACATCGTGCTCTTTCAGTTTTTTCAGCGCGTCGGGATAAACGGGGTTGCCCGCTTCGAGCCCGCACGTCGCAGCGGAGTCGATAACGTACTTTTCTGATATCCCCCGCTTTTTCAAGGCGTCTTTCATCATAAATTCCGCCATTGCGCTGCGGCAGATGTTTCCAAGGCACACGAACATTATTTTCATAAAGTATATGATACCACTTTAATATCGGAAAGTCAACGGCGAACGGTTGACATAAAAGCGCGCGGTGATATAATTTATTACAATTGTATGGAAGAATATATTAAAATTATCGTATATATTTTCGCAGGCATTGGCGCAGGCATAGGCACGGGATTTGCGGGATTGTCCGCCGCCGCGTTTATCGCGCCGATGCTTGTCGCATTTCTGGACTTCCCGTCGTACGACGCCATCGGTATCGCGCTGATTTCCGACGTTCTGGCGTCCGCCGTGTCCGCAACCGCTTATGCCGTCGATAAAAACATTGACGTGAAAAAAGGCTCGAAAATGCTTGTCATCGTTTTGTGCTTTACGGTTCTCGGAAGTTTTCTTGCGTCAAAAATCGACAATCACCTTATGGGCAACTTTTCCATTTTCGCAACGTCCCTACTCGGGCTTAAATTCATACTCGTTCCCGTCAACGGCAGAGATCCCTTAAAGGACCGCTTGTACAAAAACAAATGGTGCGACGCGGTTCAGACCTTTACGCTGTCTGCAATGATTGGTATGATTTGCGGATTCGTCGGCGCGGGCGGTGGCATGATGATGCTCCTTGTACTCACGTCGTTTATGGGATTTCCGCTTAAAAAGGCGGTCGGCACAAGCGTGTTTATCATGACGTTTACCGCGCTTGTCGGGGCGGTATCACATTTCGGAATCGGCGGCTTGCCCGACACTACGGCAATGATAACCTGCATATTCAGCACGCTCGTTTCGGCGCAACTTGCCGCGCTTATCGCAAACAAGGTAAAGCCCAAAACGCTTAATATTACCGTCGGCGTGGTGCTTTTAATCCTTGGCATAGTGATGCTTGTTTTGCACTCGTTCTTCTGAAAACCGCATTAAAAAACCCGCAGATTGCGGGTTTTGTTTTGTCTTTTTTTACAGGGATTTTTTGGCTTTTCTTTCTGCCTTTTTCGCTTCTCTTTTTTTGAGGACTTCTTCGCGTCTTAAATCGATTTTGTCTTCGATGTTGCCGACGGTCGTCTGGAAGCGCACGTTATACTTTTTATCAAGCGCCCACATCGCCGCAAATACGACGACGAGTATCGACCATACCACCGCAAGCACTTTCCACATTGCGGGCGTTATTCCGCGGTACAGACCGAAGAACGACTGTATGTCGATAAACGACAGATGCACGAAGTAACACAGCACCAGAAGCGCGATTACGCCCACGAAAAGCACCGCGTGCAACAGGTTGAACGGCCAGCACGATTTGAACACGAACAGATATCCCGCAAACACCGTCGCAAGGAAATACAGCGCGTGCTGTTCGTCCGGAGAAAGCCCCGTGAGTATCGTCTGCGTTGTGATTACGATTGCGATAATACCCGCCATTACGGTTACTATGCCGGGCACCGCGTTCATAATGACTTTTGGCAAAAACCTGCCTTCCACCCTGTTTTTATTGGGTTCGAGCGCGAGTACTCCCGACGGAATCCCGATCGTTACCCCGCCAAGCAACGTCAGATGCCTTGGCTCGAACGGCAGAATCGACGGCACGATAAGGAACAACAGCGCGATAAGCAAGTTGTAGCCCGTCTTTACAAGGAACAACGACGCCGACCTTTCAAGGTTGTTTATGGAACGTCTGCCTTCCGCAACGACTTTCGGCATCGACGCGAAATTGCTGTCAAGAAGCACCAGACTGCTCACGTTCTTTGCGGCGTCCGAGCCCGAAGCCATCGCGATCGAACAGTCGGATTCCTTTAATGCAAGCACGTCGTTGACGCCGTCGCCCGTCATTGCAACGGTGTGTCCGTTTGCTTTCAGGGCTTTTACAAGCAACAATTTCTGATCGGGCAGAACCCTGCCGAATATCGTGTATTTTTCCGCCGCGTCGATGACTTCTTCGTCGGTTTTCAGGGTTGACATATCAATGATACTGTCGCAATCGGAAAGCCCTGCGCGTTTTGCGACGGCGCGCACGGTGACGGGGTTGTCGCCCGAAATAATTTTGACGGTAACGCCCTGATCCCTGAAATATTGCAGCGTATCGGGGGCTTCCTTTCTTATTTTATCGGCGATGAATATAAACCCTTCCGCTTTCAGTCCGTCGGGAAGGTTATGCCCGATAATTTCAACGTCCGACGACGCAAGGACAAGCACCCTGAGCCCTTCTTCCGCCTTTTCGCGCGTGATTGCTTTTATTTCTTCCGCGGTATTCGGGAAAACGAATTCGGGCGCGCCCAGAACGTAACTTCTGCCGTCGATAACCGCGCCGCTCCACTTTCTGTCCGACGAAAACGGCACGACAACGCTGACTTCGCCCGCCGCCTCGTACTGTCCGACGTAATTTTTGACCGCCGCCGCCGTTGCGTTTTCGTCCTTAACGGCGTCCGACAGGTTTTTAAGGTGGCGGCAGAACTCGTCTTCCGACAAATCGACGGTTTTTATACCGTGGATTTCCATGCTGCCTTCGGTAATCGTGCCCGTTTTATCAAGACACAGTACGTCAACCCTTGCAAGCGTTTCGACGCAGTACATATCCTGTGCAAGGGTGTGGTGTCCCGCAAGCCTTATGACGCTCAGACAGAACACGACCGACGTAAGCGCGACAAGACCGCTCGGAATCATTCCTACCAACGAGCCGATTGTCGTCAGCACCGTACTGTTCATATCGTTGCCCTGAATGTAATATTTGACTGAAAAAAGAGCGATGCCCAGCGGCACAATGACCACCGACATCGTTTTTACGATTTTATTTAACGAATTTTTGATGACCGAAACAGGTTTTTTGAAATACTTCGCGCCGGCGGATATTTTCATTGCGAAGTTATCCATGCCGACGTGCACGACTTTTGCTTTTGCGCGTCCCGATACGACGTAACTTCCCGACATAAGGCTGTCGCCTACGTTTTTCACGATTGCGTCGGGCTCACCGGTGATAAGGCTTTCGTTGACCTCGATACTGCCCTCGACAACGACCGAATCCGCGCAAATCTGGTGTCCCGCCTGCAATATCGTAACGTCGTCCATAACGACGTTTTTCACGGCGATTTCCTTTTCTTCCCCGTCGCGGATAACCCGAACCTTCGGGGCGGAAATGAGCGACAGTTTATCCATCGTGTGCTTTGCGCGAAGTTCCTGCACGATACCGATAAGCGTATTGCAGACGCACAGTATCACGAAACCGTAATTGCCCATGCCGTCCTCGTCGAATCCCGAAAACGCCGCGACGATGATTGCCATCACGAAAAACACGAAGTTGAAAAACGTGAAGGTGTTGTCGATAAGTATTCTGAGTACGCTTTTGGTTTTTATTGTTTGCAATCCGTTGACGAGCCCGCTCTTGACGCGCGCTTCGACTTCTTCGGACGTGAGTCCCGTTATGAGATTGCAGTCGGTGTTTTTGATTTCTTCCATACTTTCCACGTTGCGTTGAATTAATTTTATTATTGCATTAAATATACGTTGTTGTCAAGAATTGAAAAAAATATCCGCCGCCTTTACCGATTTTTTTCAACGAAAAAGGATAGCGAAAACTCGCTATCCTTCATTATCGTGTTTGTTTTACTTATTTGTTTGAAATCTTTTTGTCAAAGTTTTCAAGCGCGCGGACAGAAATTGCATAGCAATCCGCAAGACAATCTTTGTTAAGGTTGTCGTAACTGTCTTTAAGCGTGTGGTAATAATCTTCCAGAACGTGGTTCAAAGCGGTGATACCCGTTGCCCTGAAACCTGCCTGTGCGAACGCTGCGCTGTCGGTTGCTCCGCCGAAGGGAGGAACAAGAGTTTTGTTGCAGGGAATGCCCAGTTCTTTTGCCGCTTCCATAAAGCTGTCGGAAACTTCCTTGTCGGCTTTGACGGTTGCGTTAAGGTCGCGGTAATTTACGCCCAGGAATTTCGGATCGTGAATAGTGTCGAAAGAATAAATCCAGGTGGGAACGTCGTCGAATTCGCCTTTGTGTTGTTCGCACCACGCTTTCGCTCCGCGGAGCCCAGCTTCTTCGGAGCCCGAAAGGATAACGCCGACTTCGGTGTGTTCAAGTTCGATACCTTCGTCTTTCATCGCTTTAAGGATTGCGATGCCCATAAGGCAAGCCGTAAGGTTGTCGTTTGCGCCGTCAACCGTCGTGTTCGGATCCCACATGCGGTACATACCGAAATAGAAAGGTACGAATGCAAGGTTCGCGATGCCAAGCCAGAACAGAACGCCGTTTTCGGGTTTAAGAATCATGGGTTTGAAACCGGTGAGTATAGCCGTCGCAAGGCTGCATCCCATAAGGAACAATGCGCCAAGGACAACGATAACGATGTTCGCTTCGTAAACTTTGCCGCCGAACTTATTGTTGACGGGCCAGTTCCACGCTGCGTCGGGGTGACCGTTGAAGAATACGCGACCTTTGACTTCGCCCGTGCATTTCTTGATTGCGGTAACGTTCGTGCCCGTCTTTTCGGGGAACAGGAAGTCGAAAGTCTTTTTGTAAAGACCGAATTGCATTATCATTACGTAGAAACCGAAAACGATAAGCGCAAAGCCTAAAATCGGCAGGAAGAAGTATGCGATAAGCCCCGCAAGAACGCAGGTGATCGTGATATAAATCCAGCCGAAAAAGCTGCCGGGATTTTCCTTAAACGATTCAACGTCGGAGCGTTCGCATCCGCAGTCTTTTTTAAGGACGTCAGCCATATACTCGCAAGCGATTCTTTCGCCTTCTTCGCCGGGAGTACGTTTGGGCATATCCTTGCAGATATGGGTGATTTCGTCAACCATATATTGCGCGGCGTCTGCCTTTTTTTCAATCAATTTTGAAAAATTTGCCATAATGTTCTCCTCTTTATTTTTTATATTTATATGATTATCATATCATAAAAACGACGC
>OHBX01000484.1_pt1 | contig 22538 bp, 16 predicted proteins | sample 1577441 | NCBI WGS metagenome assembly OHBX01 (sample SAMEA3879561, study PRJEB24766) | human gut metagenome | biome: human-associated habitat; feature: feces | place: USA | collected 1985/1987 | reverse complement strand
GCACCAGACGCGGTAATATTCGCGGTCGTTTTGCGAAACAAACCTGTTTGTTCCGGCAAGCGACAGAACTTTTTTGATGAACTCGTCGTTCTGGATTTGTCTGTCGATGTAATCGCGTATGGATTCGGACGTGATGCAGCCTTCCTTATAAAAGTGCATTACGGTCAGGTTCATACCCTGCAAGGTTTTGACGTTTGAAGTGAAGCAATATTTCGCGATGTCAAGCAGGGCGTCGTCGTCGAAGCCTTTTGAAAGCCACGGGCTGACGTACGTTTCGATAATATAATCCAGGCTGTCGTAAAACACGCCGATCGTGCGGTTGATTTTTACGGCAAGGTCGTGGTAATGTTCGCGCTCCTTGACGTACTCGCTCATTTCGGACTCGGTAAACTTATTCAGACGGTAATATTCGTCAAGGACGGCGTCCAGTTTTTTGAAGCCGCCTTTGTTTTTGCATTGTTTTGCCGCAAAAAGTATCGCGGGCATATCGAAGCCCCAGTTTTTCGTCCATTTGACAAGCATTTGTTTTTCTTCGATATCGGTTGAACCGCGGCGACCGAGAGCGCGCATAAGAGAGCGCATATCTTCGTCAAGAGAGTTGAACTCGTTGAGTTTCGCCTCCACGTCCTCGACAGTCCTTACACCTTCGCGCGCCCAGTTTCTTGCAACGGCGTTGATGTAAGGATAGCGCACGGTCGTGCCCTTATAGTTGATGCAATACTGGATAATCATAAGCATTGCGTCGGGCTGAATTTTCGTGCTGTCCATCACGTCGTAGTACTGCAAATACTCGTTGGGCATAATCTGACGGGTGTTGAAAAGTCGTTGCGCCTCCACGTTGAAGTCGGCGAATTTCCCCGAAGCGTACTTTTTCGGGGGCTGTTTTGCGCCTTTTATCGACAAATATCTGACTTCCAGCGGGTTCACGGAAATGATTTCCAAAAGCCCCTGATCCTGCCAATACTTGAAAATTTCAAGGATTTTATCTTCGTCCATATCAAGGACTTTCGCGAAACTTTCAACCGAGTTGTCGCGTCCCGACGGATTTGTGCAAAGATATAACCCATAAAGGTATACCTTTATGTACCCTTCTTCGGCATAGGGCAGATATTCATTCATAAAAAGATTATCGACGAGCGTGAACGACTCCATCAGATAATCGCTTGAAAACTTGCAAAACGACATTTTTATAACCCTTTCAAAAAAAATCGACCTTGTAATTTTCGTTACAAAGGCGTATAATAAACGGTAAGTGAAAGTATAGCACGAATCGCGCGTGAACGGTAAGCAAAAATACGCGATTTTTGAAAATTTACAATATATTGTGATAACAAAAAAAACCGACACAAATGCGTCAGTTCTCTTTCGTTTCGTCGGCGGGGGTTTCGTCAAGAAAAGCCTTTCTTGTCACAAGCGACGGCACTTTCTTTTTGATAAGCAAAACAAGCGGCACGCCGATGAAGAATATCACGACTGCTTCGGACAGAGTAATCGAAATAAGATTTACCCAATACGCCGCGTCCGTGCCCAGAAGATACCACATAAGCGGCAGCACAAGAGCATTGAGAAGTACCGGCGGCAACCCGGCAAGCCAGGCGTTTTTAATCTTTGACGTCAGTATGCCGGCAATAAGCGTCGCAAGCGAGCCGAAAATCACGTCGTACACGGGGAAGGTCGAAAACGCGTTTGCGGCGGCGCAACCTATCGTTATCCCCAGAATGCTTTCGGGCATAATATAAGGAAGCATGACAAGCGCTTCGCTCAGCCTGAACTGGACGGGACCGAACGATATGGGTTGCAGTAATAAGGTCAGCGCGAAATACATTGCCGCGACCACGGCGGAATAAGCGATTTTTTTAACGGGAATCCTTTTCACAAAGCACCTCGGTTTTTTTATTGATGTGTTTTCCGAAAACCATCAAGCGCACTATAACACAAAAAACTTAATTTGACAACACTTTTAAGGAGATATTTATGGCAGAATTCAAAAATGCGGAAGAAATGCTGAAAAACTATACAACGCACGGCTGTTTCGTCGTCGCGGGCGAAAGACCGAACGTTATGACCGCAAGCTGGGGCTTCTTCGGAGAAATGTGGGGCAAAAAAGTTGCGGTTGTCCCCGTGCGCGACAGCAGATTCACAAAAGGTATTATCGACGAGAAACAGGAATTCACGTTATGCGTACCTTTTGGCGATAAGTACAAAAATGAACTTTTGTATTGCGGCACGAAGTCGGGAAGGGATTGCGATAAGGTGAAAGACCTTTCTCTTAAAATCACGCCCGCAAAAAAAGTGAACACCTACGTTATCGACGGGTGCGGGGCGTATTACGAATGCAAGGTTTTGCAGGTCATGGACTTTTCGGGACAGGAAATTTCGCCTTTCGTGAAAAAAGCATACGGCGAAAAGCCCGATTACCACAATTTTTACTTTGCGGAAATCGTCGAAGAATATTAAGCGTAAAAAAAGGGGACTGCGAACAGTCCCTTTCGTTTTTAAGTAATCAGTCTTCCTTTACGTTCTCCACGACGAGCTTGTCGAAATCGACGGGCTCCACAAAGTCGCGGGGCAGAAATTTCACGCTGTTGTAATTTGCGAAATGGTGAAAGTGTTGCGACAATACGACGGGCGTCGAAAGGTCGAAAGCGTCAACCGCTTCTTTCAGCATTTCATCGAAAACGTCGCGCGAAACGCCTTTTTTCGACAAAACTATCGAGTTTGTGATTTTGTCGCCGACGTAAGTTTTTATCCAGAGTTTCATATTAAAATCCGCAGTAGGTCATAAAGCGGTCGAACGCCTGTTCGCCTTTTTCGTCGTGCTTGAACACCGCCGTGCAATCGAGAATACGGACGCAGGCGTCGTTGATGTAATCGGTGACGCGGGTTGCCGCTTCTTCTTCTGTAAGACTTGTGCCGAAGTCGTTTGCAAGCTGCGCGATCATGCCGATATGCTTGCTCAAAGGATTGCTTTCGTCTGACAATGCCTTGAAGTCAAGCGGGGTTTTGCCGGTTAATATATCGCGGATACCGTGCGCTTCGGACGCAAGACGGCCGGGAAGAATGAAAAGTCCCAACGCCTCGATAATTCCGATGCCTTCTTTTTTGATGTTGTGCAGGTCTTCCGTGGGGTGGAAAATGCCGAACGGGTGAGCCTTGTCTGTGCGGTTATTTCGCAAAATCATATCGATTACGTAATGATTTTCGTCGTTAAACCTTGCAATCGGCGTAACGGTGTTGTGCGGCTCGTTTCTTGTCTTTGCGGAAATATCGACGTTTTTGTCGCTGTATTCGCGCCAGCATTTGAGGATATGCGCGGCAAGTTCTTTCACTTCTTTCCTGTCCTTTCCTTCAAGGCGGATCACGCTGTTGTACCAGTCGACAATCGACACTTTGACGTTTTCAAAGGAACTGTGGGTGAAAAACTTTTTGGACGGCGCGCTCATTTCGGGCAATACCTTACTGCCGCCCTGATAATGGTCGTGCGACAAAATGCTGCCGCCGACGATGGGCAAATCCGCGTTGCTGCCGATGAAGTAATCGGGGAAGAGTTCCACAAAGTCGAACATTCTTTCAAAGGTATCGGCGTCGATGTGCATCGGGCGATGCTCGTCCGAAAGCGCGATGCAGTGGTTTTCAAAATATACGTAGGGCGAAAACTGGAAATGCCATACCTCGTTGTTGAGGATAATCGGAATCGTACGAAGAGTCTGACGGGCAGGGCGTGCGGCGTTGCCCGAAAACCCGACGCATTCCTTGCAGAGCATACATTTGGGGTATGCGGTCTGCGGCGCGTTTTTCGCGGCGAGAATGGCTTTCGGGTCTTTTTCCGGTTTGCTGAGATTTATGGTAATCATAATATCGCCGCGCGGATTCGCGACTTTCCAACCGATGTTTTTGTCGATGTCGACTTTCCTTATATAATTGCTGTTGACGGACAGGTTGTAAAGATATTTCGTCGCGAGAGCGGGATCGCTTGCGGCAAGTTGTTCAAACGTGGTGATAACCTGAAACGGCATCGGCATAAGAAGCCCCATGACGCGGGTTTCGAAGTTGATTTTTTCCCATTCTTCGGCAAGGTGGTTTTCCGCTGCGTATTCGTTGACGTCGTCCAGAATTTCCTGCAAAGGACGGCAGTTATCGACGGGCGTGTCGGCGGGTGCGTCCACTTTCAGAAGGTCCAGAAGGTTATTCCTTCTCAAAATATAATCTTCCTCGTACATATCGAGGTTTTTGCCTGCGTAAAAAAGCAACTCTTCAATAACAACTTTAATATCGTTTGTCATCGTCAAAACTCCTTATAATAATTGCAATTATTATACGATTGTGTTATAATCGCCTTATCGTTATTCCCGATAAAGCAAATTTATTTTAATGTAATTCGGGGAAATATGCAACGGATTTACGGGTAATATGCAAAAAATCACGTCAATCGACGAAATTACTTGTTCGTCGGAGTTTGAAAAAACAGTAACCCATCTTTACGGCTCGGCGGAAGGTCAGACCGAAAGATATAAAAATCTTTACCTTGCCCACATTGAAAATTTCAACCTTGCGGAAGGGGAATTCTTTTCAAGCCCCGGCAGGATAGAAGTTATCGGCAACCACACCGATCATAACCACGGAAAAGTGCTTACGGCGGCAATCTCAGTCGACACGCTTGCGTTCGTGACGAAAACCGACGACAATATCGTCAGAATCAATTCCGAAGGATACGCCCCGTTTGAACAAAGCCTTGACGACCTTTCTTTCGTCGAAAGCGAGGCGGGCGACAGCAAAGCCCTTGTGAAAGGCATTGCGAAATACTTTGTCGATAACGGCTTTAGCGTCGGCGGATTCACGGCAAGCGTTACTTCGTGCGTTCCTGCGGCGGCGGGCGTTTCTTCGTCTGCCTCGTTTGAACTGTTGATTGCCGAAATCTTCAACGTGCTTTACAACGACGGCGCGGTGTCGAAAATGAAAAAGGCTCAGGCGTCGCAATATGCGGAGAACGTTTATTTCTTAAAGCCGTGCGGACTTATGGATCAGTCGGCGATATCTTTGGGCGGCGTTTCGATGATCGATTTCGAAAACGTTGAAAATCCCTTTGTGCTCGGCGTGCAGTATCCGTTCACCGACACCGACATCGTCATCACGAATACGGGCGGCAATCACGCCGACCTTACTTCCGACTACGCCGCAATCCGCGCGGAAATGGAAGAAGTTTCCGAAAAGTTTTCGGAAAAGTATTTAAGGCTTGTCGATTATCAGAAGTTTCTGGACGCGATACCCGCGCTGCAAAACGAAGTTTCGGGCAGGGCGATTATGCGCGCGATACACTTTTTTGACGAAAATCTGCGCGTCGATAAGGCGGTTTCCGCAATCAATATGAAAAACGCCGACGCATTTTACAAAATCGTGGGCGAAAGCGGCGACAGCAGTTTCAAACTTCTGCAAAACTGCTACGTTCCTGCGGATACGGTTCAGCGCATACCTTTGGGTATCGTGCTTTCGCAACACGTCACGGGCGTGAAAGCGGTGCGCGTGCACGGCGGCGGCTTTGCCGGGACGATTATCGCATTTGTCGAAAAGGCGGAAACGCACGAATACGTCGAGCATATGAGCAAAGTTTTCGGCGCGGAGCACGTTTATAAACTTTCAATAAGACAGGAGGGCGCTTGTCGCGTCGAAATTTGATGTTATACAACGTTCTTATGAATATAAATCCCGTGGCGTTCCGCATCGGGAATCTTGAAGTAAGGTGGTATGGGCTTATCATCACGTGCGCGATGGTGCTGGGGCTTATCATTCTTATTTTCATGGCAAAAAAGAAAGGCATTTCTTCCGACGACACGCTGGAACTTTTCCTGTGGGTAATTCCGCTGGGCATTGTTTTCGCGCGTGTGATTTACGTATTTGCAAACAATAAGGAATACGGATATTTCCCCATCGAGTCGTGGGACGACTTCGTAAACTGTATCGCGATCTGGGACGGCGGTATCACCATTTACGGCGGTATGGTCGGCGGCGTTTTGGGCGCGCTTATCTTCTGCAAAAGGAAAAAAATCAAACTCGGCACGATACTCGATATGCTTGTGCCGATAGTGCTCTTGTGTCAGGCAATCGGAAGATGGGGCAATTTCTGCAATCAGGAAGCCTACGGACAACTTGTCACCAACGAGAAACTTTTCGGGCTGCCGTTTTCGGTTTATATCGACGCGGCGCACGCCGTGAACGGGGCGGCGGGTTGGTATCAGGCGACTTTTTTTTACGAATCGGTCTATAATTTCATCGGCGCGATTTTGACGTATTGTCTGTGGCGCAAAAACAAAGTGAACGGCGCGCTCGTTTTCTTTTACGGCGTATGGTACTGCGTGATTCGTCTTATCCTTGACTTTTTGCGCGTGGACGGACTTTTGTCGACGAAAATCGCCTGCGTCATCGTTATACCCATGTTCACCGCTTTGGGTATCTGGTATTATTTACACGGACTTAAAAAACTCGACCACGATAAGGCCGCGCTGGAAGTCGAGGAAATGCTCGCTTCCGACGATTAAAGGAGAAATATGAGAAACTTAACCTTGCTTACCGACTTTTACGAACTCACGATGATGAACGGATATCTGAAAGAGGGCATCGCCGACAACGAGGCGTGCTTCGACGTTTTTTATCGTGGCGGAAACAAGCTCGAATACGCAATGTGCGCGGGGCTGGAACAAGTCGTGGACTACGTCAACAATCTGCACTTCGACAAGGAAGATTTGGAATACCTCGACGGGCTGAACGTTTTCGGAAAAGAATTTATCGAAAGGCTGAAAAACTTTAAATTCACGGGCGATATTTACGCCGTGCCCGAAGGTACGATTATTTTCCCGTATGAGCCGATATTGACAATCAAAGCGCCCCTTTTCGAGGCGCAACTTCTTGAAACCGCGATACTTTGCGTGCTTAATCATCAGACGCTCATCGCGACGAAAGCGGCAAGGCTTTGCCAGAATACCGACGCGAAAATTATGGAGTTCGGTTTAAGGCGCGCGCAAGGTCCCGACGCAGGCATTTACGGCGCAAGGGCAGCGTATATCGGCGGTTGCAGAAGCACCTCGAACGTGCTTGCCGGACAAATGTTCGGTATCCCGGTGAAAGGCACGCACGCCCACAGCTGGGTTATGTCTTTCCCCGACGAACTGACGGCGTTTCGCGCGTATGCGGAACTTTATCCCGAAGGGTGCATGCTGCTTGTCGACACTTACGACACCTTAAAAAGCGGCGTACCCAACGCAATCAAAGTCTTTGACGAGCTCAAACAAAAAGGATATAAACCTCTCGGGATCAGGCTTGACAGCGGCGACCTTGCGTATCTTTCCAAAGAAGCGCGCAAAATGCTGGACGACGCGGGACATTCCGACTGCATCATCTGCGTTTCAAACGACATCGACGAGCAGGTTTTGCTGAGTCTGAAAGCGCAGGACGCGAAAATCGACCTTTTCGGCATAGGCACCCGCCTTATCACAAGTTACGACGCGCCTTCGCTCGGCGGCGTTTACAAACTTTGTGCAATCGAAGAAAACGGAAAACTCGTGCCAAAAATCAAACTGTCCGACACCCAGGCGAAAATCACAAACCCGGGGCTTAAAAAGATTTTCAGGATTTACGACGAAAACGGCTTTGCAAAAGCCGACCTTATCGCGCTCAAAAAGGACAAAATCGACACGGATAAACCTTTGACGATTTTCCACCCGCAATACCCGTGGAAGAAAACCACGTTTGAAAAATACAGCGTGAGAGAACTGATGGTTACGGTGTTCAAGGGCGGAAAACAAGTGTATAAACTGCCGTCGCTTGAAGAAATCGCAAAATATGCCGACAACGAAATCGCGCATTTTTACCCCGAGTATTTAAGGACGGTGAACACGCAGGAATACAAGGTCGACCTTTCCGACAACCTTTACAATCTCAAAATCAAAATGCTCACGAAAAACAGCAAAAACAGATAATTATCGTCGTTTTTCGACAAAAAATTCAAAACTTCAAAAGACCTTCGTCGGTTACAATATAGCCACGGAGGTTTTTTTGTGGGTAAAAAAAATTTAACGTTCAAAACGGAACTTAACGGTTACAAAAAATGCGAGGTTGATGAAAGACTTCAAAAAGACGCAAGGCGCATCGAGGTGCTGGAAGCGCAGGTCGCGCTCGTCGACGGGTTGAAAGATGCAAATCAAAGACTTGCGTCGGAAGTCGAAAAGTACAAAAAATGCGAGGACGAGGTCAAGAACGTGCTTGCCGTCGCGACGAAAAAAGCGTTTGACATCAAAACGGATATGAAACTTCAATACGCGCTGGAAACGGAAAGGCTGAAAATTTTCAAGGCGAAATGGACAAGCGCGTACGACGAATTGAAAAGGAAATACGGCTTCGATACCGACGCCGCAATCGTCGAAAGCACGGTTACCGACGTGTCCTTGAAAATCGAGGCTATTCTCAACAAAGATTTCGGGATACGACTGACCGACGACGCCACCGACGCCGAAAAACAACTTATGGAAGAAGCGGACAGACTTTCAATCAGTCAGGACGAAATAAATAAACTTGTCGAAAAATTGAAAGGGGAACTTAAAAACGTGTCGTAGCCGCTTGAAAACGCGCACTTATTGTTGTATAATATAAGTATGGAAGACTTATATTTATATACTACAATTGCAATTATCCCCCTTGTCGTGCTGACGCTGATCGCAGGATTCGTCGTTCAGTTCAGGTTTGCGAAGTATTCAAAAGAAAGCAATCTTACGGGGCTTACGGGCGCGCAGGCTGCGCGAAAAATTCTGGACGAACACGGGCTTTTCGACGTCGCAATCGTGAAAATCGAAGGGAATCTCACCGACAACTTCAACCCGAAAACCAACGTCGTTTCGTTGTCGCCGAAAGTGCACGACGGCAATACTATCGCCGCGGTTGCGGTTGCCGCGCACGAGGTCGGACACGCGATACAGCACGCGGAAGGCTATGCGCCGATGAAACTTCGCGGCGCGCTTGTTCCCGCTTGCGTCGTTACATCGAAAGCGGCTGTGCCTCTTCTTCTCATCGGCATACTGCTGGAAATCTTTCTGAGTCAGAATCCCGCGTCGAGCATACTGTTTTTCCTGGGAATCGCGTGCTACGCATTGTACGCGCTGTTCACGCTTATCACCCTTCCCGTTGAGTTTAACGCGTCGAGAAGGGCGGGCGAAAACCTTGTCGATTACGGCGTTATCAACGTCCGCGACGAAAAGAAGGTCAACGCAATGCTTCGCGCGGCGGGCATGACTTACGTCATGAGTTTTGCGATGGCACTTTTGCAAATGCTCAGGATCATCGCGATTTTCGGCGGATCGAGAAGCAGGAAAAAGTAATCAGTTTATATCGGTTATAAATCCGTTTTTAACGGTGAAATCGAACACGCGGGGCGTGATAATCGGCTCGGCTGAATAAGAAATCAAAGCGACTTTTTTAAGGTCGCTTATTTTTTGCGCGTTTTGGTGTTTTATCGGCGATATTTCGTCAAAAGGCTTGAAATAATCCAAAAAAACTTCGGGACTTTCCCTGATATCCGGCGCAAGACACGCCGTCGCTTTTTCAAAGTCTTTCGCGGCAAGCGATTCCAAAAACAAATAAGGGATAAGTTCGTCGGGATAAACGCGGTCTTGCTTTTTACCGCCGCGCCTGAAAACGAATACGTCGTGGTTTTCACGCGGGAGAGCATGTCTTTCAGATATTCGGTTGCAATTACGCCCGCGTACGAAAACGACACGTCGTCCGCCTCGACCGACAACAGTTCTCGGAAGCCGCCGTCAAAAAGCATGACGAGGACGTATTGTATTTTAGCGGTTCCCGAAATCACTAAGAGCAGTCCTTCCTTTGTTTCGGAAAAGGAAATTTTCGGGGAAGAAAGTGGCGGGATTTCCACCGTCTTTACGCCGCCCGAACACTCGAAAATAGCACGGGTTTTCGTGTCTTTATATATCGTTACGATTACTTCGTCGCCGTTATAAGTCGTCGAGTCTTGCGCGATAGGGACGGGCGGGGCGTATTCAAAGTACTTTTGCGGCTCGATAATCACGTCGTACGCGCCGTTTTGCCAGTCGATAAGTTGCGCCGAGCCGTAAACCCGCACGGTATTTTTCACGTCGATGACGGCATAGGATGGCACGTATATTTCGTTTTCGCAATTTTCCTTTGCTGCAAAAAGCATAATCGCGCCGTCGTTTTGTTCAATCGAGAAAGGCGCGTCGTGCGACGCGTTGTTTGCAACGATAAGCCCGTTCGGGGCAAAATAAAACCTCGCCATACAATAAATATACGGCGAGGCGGTTCGTTTTATGAAATTATTATGCCTTGGTTGCGGACGCGTCTTTTAAGGTATAGGTGAAATTGCCTTCCACGAACTCCACAAGCGTTTGTTTGAGTTTGTAGTGGTTTGAAAGCGCAATGTCCGACTTTGCGTAGTATGCGCGGAAAGCCTGATTTGTCGAAACGGGGGCGGAAGTAAGGGCGATATATACGACCTGACAATCCGTTGAGTTTGCTTCGCCGCCGATCGTGTATCCTTTGTTTTCGGTTGCGCCCAGGGAGCATTGAAGTTTCACGACGTTGTTTTCACCCGGGGCAAAAGTGTTGAACGCAAGGTTGAACTTTTTGTCGAAACTCGCGCCGCGGATAATCGTGTAAAACTGCATATTGTCGTAGTAGGGCGAAGAAATATCGTGTTCGGATGCCGCCGTTCCTTCGGGAATCGTGTCGCCGTCCGCCTGATAAAACCTGACTTTTTTGCCGTCGTAGACGACTTTCTGCGTTGTTTTGACGCCGCCTTTTTCGGTGGTCAGCACGCTTTCGGACGGCAGGAAACTGCCCGATTTCGAAAAGCTGACGCTGCCGTTAATTGTGGTGCCGTCGTCCATCGTTTGTTGTCTTTCGATGACGTAGCCGCTTCCGGCGGGTTTAATGGTGAGAGTAAGCGTGCCCGTAACGAGCGTTTCGCCGACTTTCCCGGATACCGAATAAGTAAACGTTTCCGTAAAGCCGCCGTCGCACCAGTTAAGGCGCAAAAGTTTGTCCGTCGCGACGTTGCTGTTGCACGCGGTAAGCGAAAACGCAAGAACCGACGCAATAATTACCGTTAAAATAACAAGAATAACCTTTTTCATATCGGATAGTATAGCATACTTCCGAAAAAAAGCAAAGCATATATAAAGTATTTTGTGCGCGCGCGTTGCTTTAACAATAAAAGTAATGTATAATTATTATATATTTATACCTTATTTTATTTATTGATTATGAGCGTTAAATTCATTCTTTCAAACACGTTCGGTTTTTCCGCCGACAATATGTATCGGCTTATCGCAAAAAACGTCGGAAACGGCAGGCAAATCGTCATCGTACCCGACAAGTTTTCACTTGCTTTTGAAAGGAATATATTAAAAAAACTCGGGCTGACCTCGACGTTCGACGTGGACGTTACGTCGTTTATGCGACTTGCCGTGAAAGCAATGCGCGGGAAAAACAGGAAGTGTCTGACGCCCGAAGGCTCGGTCATGCTGCTGAAAAGGGCAATCGACGAGGTGAAAAACGACCTTACCGTTTATAAAGACGTCGACGACGTGACTTTCCCCAGGGAAATGTACGCCGTCATCACCGCTCTTCGAAACAGCGGCGTCAATGCCGAAAACACGTTGGCGGTCGACGACGAAAAACTGAAAGACGTCGGTATTATTTACGAAAAATATCTTGAAATACTGCACAAATCGTTTATTGATTCGACCTCGCGGCTCGAAGCGTTTTCTGCGGGTATCGGCGACGACTTTTCGGACGCCGACGTATATATTTTCGGGTTTTCCGATTTCACCGCAACCCAGTATGAGATAATTTTCCGTCTTTTCGTCCACGCAAGGAACGTGACGATAGGGCTTATCGCGCCCGAAGACGACGCGAAAAACAAAAGATTGTATCCGAGCCGCGCTTTCAAAAAACTCACAAGCGGGCTTTCGGACGCGAATATCGCATACGACGTGACGTACGCTTTCGTCGGGCTCGATAACGTCAAAAAACAACTTTCAAACCTGTTTTCATACGCCAAACTTCCTTCCGTAGAAACCGACGGGAAAGTTGAGATTATCGAGGCGAAAAACATCATGGACGAGATGGAATACGTCGCGAAAAACATTCGCCGCGCGGTAATCGAACAAAAACTGAGATACAAAGACTTCGCCGTCGTCGTGCCGTCGTCGGACGACTACGAAAACGACGTCAGAAACGTCTTTACGCGATACGACGTGCCTTATTTTCTGGACAAAAAAATACCTTTTTCGTCCGCGCCGCAGGCAAGATATATTTTGTCGGCGATCAGGTGCGCGTCCGATGGCTTCGATTTTTCGGACGTCAATGCACTTATCAAAAATCCGCTGTTTTACAAAACCCCGGAAGGGTACGAAAGCGTGCAGCTTTTTGAAAATTACGTGCTGAAAAACGCGCTTTCAAACAAACTTTGCAAAAAATTCAAAAACGAAGCGGCGGAAAGCGTCAGAAAACACATATTCGACGTAACTGCGCCTTTTTCGGGACTTGACGGAAAGGACGTCAAAGAATACGTCGCCGCGCTTAACGCTTTTTTGGAAAACGAAAAAATCAAGGAATATTCGGAAACCGTCTCGGACGAAATCAAAACCGTCGAAAGCAAGGCTGCCGAACAGTTTTACGATAAGTTCGTCGATATCGTCGACGAAATGCAGGTTGTGCTGAAAGACACGACTTTCTCGCTTTATGAGTTTTCGGAAACCTTGAAAGGAGTGTTTGAAAACGTCAAAGTCGCGCTTGTGCCGATGTATCTCGACAGCGTTTACGTCGGACAAAGCAACGAAAGTTTCTTTGACGGAATAAAAATAATGTACGTGTGCGGGGCGGTCGAAGGACTTGTGCCGCGCTCTGTCGCAAATACCGCCGTGCTTGGCGTAAAGGAAGAAGAAAGCCTTCTGAAAAACGGGCTCGATTTATACCCGTCGAAGAAGGAGAGCGTGAAAAACAACGCGTTTGAACTCATATCCCTTCTGACAAAGCCCGAAAAAGTCGTCGTGTCGTATCCCGTAAATTTCAAGGGAACGGAAGGGCGTGCGGCGGCGTTTGTCGCGTCGATGACGGATTACTTTACCGTCGGCGGCAGACCACTGTCGCCCGTTCGCACCGACAAAAAACGCGCGTTGACCAAGGATGAGGAGTTGAAAGAGTACGCCTTTGACACGGCAACTTACGAAAACGGAAAATACAAACTTCTGCTGTCGAAATCCGCAAAATCGAAAGTCGACGCCGGCAGTTTCTTTTCGCTGTTGTCCGACGAAGAAAAATCTTACGTCGAAAAACTTATTGAAACGTCCGACTCGCAAGAAAGCGTGAAAATCAACACGTCGCTGGATCGGGGCGTATTTTCGGCAAGCCAGTTGGAAACGTATTTCGCCTGTCCGTACAAACAGTTTTTGCGCTACGGCATAAGGCTGAAACCGCGCGAAGAAGGTGTGCTTCGTACACTTGAAACGGGCACGCTTATGCACGCGATTATGGAAAAGTTCGTAAAAGAAAAGGCTTACGAAAACCCGACGGACGAGATTATCGCAAGCGTTTGCGACCGCGCCGTGAAAGAACAGCTCGAATCCCCCGATTTTATGCAGTTCGACGCCGCGAAAAACAAGCTTTCTTTCGACCGCGTGAAAAAGGAAGGCGCGAAAATCTGCAGGGAAATCGCCGCGCAGTTCCAAAAATCCGACTTCAAGCCGTACCTTGCGGAAGCGAAAATCGGAAAGAAGGGCGAGGCGAATTTCGAAGGGCTTAAAATCAAAAAGGACGGGAAAGAGTACGTCCTTGTCGGAAGTATCGACCGCATCGACGAAAATGGCGGGTATTTCGCGATAATCGATTATAAGAGTTACTCAAAAAATCTTTCGGTGAAAGACATTTACAGCGGCGAAAAAATCCAGCCCGTTTTATATATGGATGCCGCGAAAAATAAGGATTTGAAATATCCCGTCGGCATGCTTTATCAGCCCGTTTCGGTGGGATATAAAACAAAAGGAAAAAACCGCTTCAAAATGAGCGGATTCATAATAAATAATCCCGATATTATTACGATGATGGACAACACGCTGACTGCGGGGAAAAGCAGCGACTTTCTTCCCGTTTCGCTGAAAAACGACGGAACAGCGGGCAGTCGGAAAAACGTCGTGGCGGATACGGCATTTCTCGCATTCGAAAAGTACGCCGAAAAACTGTCCGAAAAGGCGATCGGAGAAATTCTGGACGGCAACGTCGCGCCGTCTCCGCTCAAAGAGACGTGCGGCTACTGCGACTATAAGGATATGTGTCCGTACGAGGGCGACGAACGGTTTGTCCGCGACGGCTTCCCGAAAATATCTTCGCCCGAAGACCTTATGACGCTTGCAAACGGCGGCAAAATCGAAAGCCGCATCGAGAAGGAGACGAACGAAGATGACTGATTGGACGAACGAACAAATTAACGTCTTTGACGCAAGCGGCAACGTTCTCGTATACGCCTCGGCAGGCAGCGGGAAAACGTCGGTCATGGTCAAAAAAATCGTCGATGACGTCGTGAAAGGAGTGCCTGTCAAGGATATTCTTGTCGTGTCGTACACGAAAGCGTCGGCAACGGATATGCGACTGAAAATCATCAACGCGCTGTTCGACGTCGCAAAGGACGAAAATGTCAAAGACGTCGACAAAATCCGCGAAGAAATCGACAACCTTCCGTTTGCCGAAATCGGCACGATGGACTCATTTTTAAGCAGACTTATCAAGGAAAATTTTGAATACCTTAAAATCTCGCCGAAAGCGCAGCAAATGGACGAGATCGAGTCCAAGGATATGAAACGCCGCGCCCTGAAAAAGGTGATGAACGACGAATACGAAAAGCAGGCGGAAGACTTTATCCGCGTTGCGTCGCGCGCATCGGGCATCGTCGACGACACCCCGCTTTCGGAAATAGTGTTGAGAATTTACGACGCGATTTCCATAAATCCGCGTCCCGACGAGTTCAAGGCGATGCTGCTTTCAAGCGTCACCGACAATCCCGACAGCGTTTACGGAAAAGTAATCCTTGATTTTTATCGCGACCTTGCGGCGGAAACTTTGCCGTTTGCAAGAAGAACGATTGACGTGACCGCGCTCGAAGGCGCGCCTGTTTACGCCGCCGCACTCGGACATTCTGTGGAAACCCTTGAAAAACTTTCGGATATTTGCACGGCAAACGACGCGAAGAAAATAATCGAAAGATACGTAAAGCCGAATTTCAGGGGAGGAAAACCCAAAATTTCCGACGAAGATAAGGCGCTTGTCGCGACGGCTCGCGACAAAACCGCCGAAATAATCGAGAATCTTTCCGAAAAACTTTTCGTCGATTACACAAACTATAACGTGAACGACGCAAAAGAGTTTATGCGCGTCGTTATGCGCGTCGTCGAAGAATTCGACAAAGAGTACGAAAGACTTAAAAAACGCGAAAATAAAATCGACTTTGCCGATTTATCGAAATACGCCGTGAAACTTCTGAAAGACGAATCCCGCAGGGAAGAAATAAGACAAAAATTCTCGCTCGTGTTCGTGGACGAATATCAGGACATCAACCCGTTGCAGGAAGAAATTTTGTTGAAAATCACCGACGGAAATCTGTTTATGGTCGGCGACGTTAAACAAAGCATTTACGCCTTCCGAAACGCCGACTCCAAAATTTTCACCGACAAAAAGAAGTCGTTTGAAACGGGAAGGTCACAAGGTCGCGCACTGCCGATGACCGCAAACTTCCGAAGCGATCAGGGCGTTCTGGAATTTGTCGACCGCGTATTTTCGGGGATAATGACACTCACTCACGGCGGGTGCGATTATAAGAACGAAAGTCTTTTCATAAAAGACGGATTTAAGGGCGAAATGTCGAAAAACGCGCGCATTATGCTTGTGAAAAACGATCCTTCGCGCGAAGAAACCGAGATTTCCGGCGTTTACAGCGTAATGTCGCACGAAAGAAACTCGTCATTGGACGAAATAAGCGGTTATACGGAAGGCAGTGCGGTTGCCGAAGAAATCAGGAAAATAATCGGCTTAAAATACGTCAAAAGCGACAACTCGCCGCTTGAATACAAAGATATCGCGGTGCTTTTCAGGAAAAGGGGAAGCGGCGCGGACGGATTTTTGCGCGCGCTGACCGACAATGGTATTCCTTACGCCAGCGACGGCTTTATAGAAGGCGCGGGCAAACGATATATAAAAGAACTTTCCTGCTTTATAAAAGCGGTTGATAACTCGCTGGACGATATCGCGTTCGTCGGATTTTTAAGGTCGCACTTCGGAAAATTTTCGGATGAGGACGTCGCGAAAGTCGTGAAGTATTATAAAAGCGATTTCGTTTACGACGCCGTGAAAAAATGCGCGGAAAAGCCTGACGATCTTTCGGAAAAATGCAGAAACGCTCTGGTATTTTTGTGGGACGAAAGAAAAAGAGCGGCGTTTTGCGGCGTGAAAGACTTCTTGTACGAAGTGGTCGGAACGACCGCGTTCGACGCATACGTCCTTGCCGGCGAAAACGGAAAAGACGATATGACGGCGGTCAGAAAATTTATTTCGGACGGCGCGGCGTATCCCGATTTGCAATCATTTGCGGCGGCGATACGAAACGGCGACGACGACGATTGCACAAACCCCGACGACGAAGCGGACGCGGTAAAAATCCTTACCGTCCACGCAAGCAAAGGGCTTGAATTCCCCGTCGTATTCCTTGCAAGGTGTGACGCAGGCTGGGGCGGCGAAGTGAGAAAAAGCGACATAGTTTTTGACAGAACCCTCGGCGCGGGCATAAAACTTTTTGACGAAGAAACAAGGTTAAAGGCGGATTCGCTTGCCTATACCGCAATAAAGCTGGAAGCGAAACGCAGGGAAGCGGACGAAAACATAAGGCTTTTGTACGTTGCGCTGACGCGCGCGAAAAACCGCATTTACGTCACGGGAATGACAAATAAAGCGCTTGAAAAGAAGTTCGATTTCCCGACGCCGGTCATCTCGTCAATGAGATTTTCCGACCTGATTACGTACGCTGTGGCGATGGATGACGGGTTATACGGGCTTATCGACTTCGTGGAGCCGACCGTTGAAAACCCGAATGAAGTCGCAAAAAACGGACTTTATCTGTCAAAAGGCGACGATAAAACACGAAATGCGTTGAAAAATGTGCTTGATTTCGTTTATCCGTTTGAAAAATCGAGCCGTATAAGCCCGAAATATACCGTAACGGAGATAAACAGGCTTGTCCGCGACGAAGAAAACGAAGGATTCACGCCGAGTATGATAAATCCGTCGTCGGACAACCGCCGCACGGGTATCGCGTACCACGCCGTCATGGAAAACATCGACTTCTCGACAAGCACCGTGAGCGAGATAAACTATCTTTTGAAAAACCTTGTCGAAAACGGCGTCCTTCAAGACGGCGACGAAGAACTTGTCGACGCAAACGATATTTTAAGGTGTATTCAAAGCCCCGTCATTCAGGAAGGGATAAAGGGCAGATATATCCGCGAAAAATCGTTCATGCTTTCGTTGCAGGCGGGGGAAGTCGGCGGCGACTCGTCCGACGATATTCTGGTGCAGGGCACGATTGACCTTGCGTTTTTCGGCGAAGAAAACGTCATAGTCGACTTCAAATATTCGGGACTTTCCGACGAAAAACTTGCAAAAAAGTACGCGCGACAGCTCAAAACGTATAAAATCGCCGTCATGAAAGCCTACGACGTCAAAGTTGATAAAATCCTGTTATATTCTTTCAAAACCGGGCATTTTATAGATATAAAGTAATTTTTTTGCTGAAAAGTGCGCGTAATTATTTGCAAATAACTAATTTTATGTTATAATAGCATAGATTTGTAACAAGCATTGTTTTACTACGCGAAATAAAGGATGTGTTTTATGGTTGCTCAATTGTTGTCAACAGTGGAATTTTGGCAGGCTTTCAGCGTTCCCGAAAGGGCACTTTTCTGCGGTTTGGTTATCGTACTCGGGCTGACGCTTATCGCATTCGTCGTATTCGGCGGCATTCTCGGAAAATTGTCGGGACGCAGGTTCATTAAATCCTGCAAAACAATCGGCAATTTCGCAAACGAATCCGGCGTTATCGACGACGGTAATCTGGAACAGTTCGAGGCAACTTGCTTCAACGAGAAAACCGACAAAACTTTTATGGAAGGTTGGGAGGCGTTCAAAGGCGCACGTTTCGATTATCCCAGCAAATACGTCGATTCCGACAAGATAAAGGCGAAATATTCTGGCAAAAAGTTTAAGGTCGGGCTTATTTCGACCGCAATCGCATTGTTTGTTTTCGCACTTGTTTTCGTGGTTTACGGGCTTGTTCAGGTCAAGAGCGCCGGAGGCGTCGATATCGCGGTTTACTGCGTGGTGCTTGCGCTCCCGATTATTCTTATGCTGTCATACGCTTTCGTAAAGCCCGAGAAGAAGACCGGCGCCGCATTAGACCAGATGCTTGAAGACCTTGACACCGCGGTGAAACTCCAACGCCACGTTGAACGCAAGGTTGACAACAGCCGCCTGTACGAAATCGAAAATCGCATCCGTGACGTCATCATTCACGAACAGTCCAAACCTATTCCTTCAAAGAAGGATCAGCTTGAAAAACAAAAAGCGCAGGAACTTGAAATGGCGGACGAAGACCTTGACGATATCCGCGACGAAATTTTCGCTGACGATAACGTTGAAGAGCCTGTTGCGGAAGCACCCGTTGTGGAAGAACCCGTTGTGGAAGAACCCGTTGCGGAAGAACCCGCGGCGGAAGAACCCGCGGCGGAAGTCGAAGAACCCGTCGAAAAACCCAAAAAGGTTATCCCGTTCGAGCCGTTCGTAAAAATCCTTGACGAAGCCATCGAAAAAGGTTATTCCAAAGCGACGATGCGTAAAATGGCAAACATTCTCGTGCTTGCTTTCGGAAAATTCCAGGAGCCCGCTCAACGCGAAACCCTTAAAAACTCCATCAGAAAATTCATCGTCCAATATAAAGCGGCGGTTGAAAGAGAAAGGGCGGCGGAAGTGGAATATGTCGCGGCAGACGCGGCGACTCAGCAGGAAGCCTACGGCGAATGGCAAAACCCCGACGCAGAATAATATAAACGCAATATCCCCGACAAATCGTCGGGGATTTTTTTTGCGATTAAAGTGGGAAACGTCTCAAAAATTTGACGGTTTTCTTTGAAAAAAACTCTTTTTTTCCGTAAACGCGGTTTTTTTCTTGCCAAAAAATTTTTGAAGTGTTATTATTTCATTATCTTTTTGAACACGAGGTGTTAATAATTTACTATGGACGACCCTTTAAGTAAAAAGCAAATCAATATTGTTGACACCGTTCTTTTTGCGTAAGTAATTCTTTCCTTGTACGATGAGCGCGGTGTCCCCGTGCTTTTATTTTGTATTGGAGGAAGGAGAAATGCTTCAAATTTACTATACCGACGAAAATAATCAGCTTTTGTCGCTTGATGTCGAAAACGGCGTCGAAAACGTCGATCTCACCGGAAAATGGATTAACCTTTCAAACCCCACGGACAAAGAAATCGAACTCGTGAGCCGCGTTACCGCGCTTCCCGAGGACTATATCAAAGCCGCGTTGGACGAGGAAGAGCGCGCCCGTATCGAAGTCGAAGACGGGAATCTTCTGACGCTTTTCGATATTCCGGTTATGGAAGACGACGAGGGCAGCGACTACTATACTTATTCGACCTTGCCGTTTGCGTTCATTTCAAACCAGAAAACCGTCGTTACCGTTTGTCTGAAAGAAAATATCATCACGCAAAACTTCATTATGAACCGCGTGAAAAGTTTCGCGACGTATAAGCGCACAAGGTTTTTGTTGCAACTTATGTACGTTTCCAGTACGAAGTTTTTGCAATATCTGCGCCAGATCGACAAAACCAGCACCCGTATTCAGGCGGAACTGAACAAAAGTATGAAAAACAAGGAACTTATCCAACTTCTGGATATCGAGAAATCGCTTGTTTACTTTTCGACGTCCCTTCGCGGAAACAGTTTCGTCATCGACAAGATTCAGCGTACCGAAGGCGTGAAATTTTATGAGGAAGACCAGGACCTTTGGGAAGACGTCGGCATCGAAAACCGTCAGGCAATCGAAATGTGTAATATTTATCGGGACATTCTGACGGGCACAATGGACGCGTTTGCGTCGGTCATCAGCAACAACCTGAACATCGTCATGCGTACGCTTACCATTCTGACGCTGCTTGTCGCGATACCTTCCATGATTGCGGCGTTCTGGGGCATGAACACCGGCGTGCCGTGGGAAGGGAAACTGTACGGCTTCTGGATTGTCGTGGGGATTTCGATTGCGATTTGTCTGGTTTTGGGCTTATTTATGTTCAAGAATCGCGGAAGGAAGAGATAACACGGCGGTTAAAATTGACATAAAAGCATTTCTTTGGTATAATTTACCCTGAACTTTTGTTCAGGGTGATTTTTTTATGCGCAAAAAAGTTTTATTAAGTTTACTGATTTTAATAATTGCGGCGTCGGTGCTTACGGCGTGCAATAAGGGTAAGGACAAAAACCCCGCCGTAACTTACGGCGATATTTACGTGCAGCACGGCGGCATTGTGAGAAAAACCGATTACGACCACGATCGTTCGTTTGTCTTGCCCGAAGGGCTTATGCCGTATTACGAGGAAAAAGGCACGGTCAATACGTACAAGGAGTACGTCAATGCCTACGACAAGGAAAACGGCGTTTTTAAGGTCAGGAAAGACATCCTCGGCGAGAACGGAAAGGTCGCTTCGTCCAGGTACGGTTTCGTCAGCCTTAAAACGAAAAACCTTATCGGAAGCGGCGCGGTGTATTCTGCGGACTTTTTTGTCGAAAACGGATTTATCGGCGCGTACAATGCCGACACGAATAAATATGAACTTTTCAGAAACGACGGCACGCGGCTGAACGTACCGGTGAGTGCCGATTCCAAAAAAACGTCCGAAATGTTTATGACGTTGTCGGAGGACTATTACGCACTTTCGGACGGCAATAACTCCTGGCAGATTTATGCTGCAAACAACTCCGCGTCACCCGTTGCAGGCGGCAAAAAGTTTTCAACCTATTATTTCGACGAGCAGGCGCAAAAGGCTTATGACGTGTCGTATATCGTTGCCGACAATTACATTATCGCAACCCGTATGATAAAAGCAACGTCGGTGTTTTCAAAGGACGCTGTCGTCGACGTTGTCGCATACGACCTTGCAAGCGGCAACGAAATCACAAGTATGTTCAATGGCGTCGGCGCATATTCGTCGGGCGCAATCCGCGCGGCGTATTACCTCGGAGGCGACAAATTTTATTGCTATGAACAAACGTCCAGCACCAAAGACGACGGATATCAGTACAAGGTGCTGACCAAGCCCGAAGAGGAAGAAATCGACAAGCGATACACTTATTACAAAATTTCGGTGTGGATGTACGATATGAAATCGGGTGCGAAAACCCTTATCGTTCCCGACCGCATTTTCTCGACAATCGTCAATAAATATTACAAAAAGAGCGTTGGCCGCGATTTGTCGGAATATATTAACAACGGATACAGCTGGGTGTCGGTCGCAATCACCAGAGACGCCGACCGCGTTGCGACGCAGGATCAGCAATACGTCATCGACAGCAATCTGAATATTTACGTTTCGCTGTCGGATAAGTCGGGCAGCGCGACTCGTTACGACGAAGGCTCCAACGATTATCGCTACGTCAAACTGACTTTTGTCGACGGCTACGGCTTTGACGAGGACTCCACTTCCGACCTTATTATTTACGACAAACAGGGCAACACCGTTTTAAGAAAAGAAGGCACTTACAGCAAGGTATTTTACAACAACGGTATCGTTACCGCGGTCAAGGAAGTTGCGGACGGAAGCAAATACGTCGTCGCTTATAAACTTGACGGCACGGTCGTCTTTGACGAAACGAGAAAATACTCCGACATCGTCGGAAGCACTTATAACAACGACCGTCTGGCTTTCGTCGGAAAGTACGCAATGGTCAAAAAAGGCACGACTTACCTTCTTGTCGACAACACGGGACGCGACGTCGGAAATCCCACGGTCAGCGATATGTACACGACAAAAAGAGGCGCGTTCTTCTTCAACGGCGTGTACGTCACGCAGGATAAAAAGACCTTGAAATTCGGGCTTAAAAACTACGATGGAGACGTTATTTTCGAGAATCGGTTCAAAGAAGTGATCATCGACGCGAAAAGGTTCGGCGACGTGGCGTTTTACGCAAAGGACGAAAACGGAGTGTGGAACGTATACTTCGTATAATTAAGAAGGGCGCTTGACAAACGTTATCGTTTACGACGTTCCGGCAGATATTTTCGGAGCGACGTTTATATTATTTGTTCACGGATTATGAAAACGCAGGTTATGGGAGCGGAAGGCATCGACCTTGCCGCAAAACTTATAAGAGAAGGAGAAGTCGTCGCATTCCCCACCGAAACGGTTTAC
>OHBX01000481.1_pt1 | contig 22569 bp, 21 predicted proteins | sample 1577441 | NCBI WGS metagenome assembly OHBX01 (sample SAMEA3879561, study PRJEB24766) | human gut metagenome | biome: human-associated habitat; feature: feces | place: USA | collected 1985/1987 | reverse complement strand
TCTTTGCCGATCTTGTTGTTAAGCCCCGCAAGGAGTTTGAGGTTTTTGTATCCACTGTAATACGGGATAAACCCAGGTGTTTCGATAATGATACCCATATCCTTAGGGAAATCGACGTCCTTGCCCACCTGCTTGCCGTCAACTGTTATCACGCCACTTGTGGGCTTGATAAAGCCACATATGCACTTCATAAGAATTGTTTTTCCGCTGCCGTTACGTCCGATAAGCCCGTGTATTTTGCCCTCCTCAAAGGACACGTTTATGTGCTTTAATATCTCCGTTTTGCCAAGCACCAGATCAACATTTTTGATCTCTATTATAGCCATTACCTATCCTCCTCGCTTGTGATAAAATCCGCATTTTTTAACAAAACGAATGCCAATGCTACTAGTATCACTATTAGCACCACAAAGTAAATGTACGAATATGATATCTCATAGATCTGTCTACGGAAAAACTTTGTGAAGTGCGTTTTGACTATTGCATTGCAGCATGGGAACGCCCAGCGTAGTTTCGTTTCAAGATATATCGCCGCTCCGCCTGCAACTAGAAGAAAGACATCAATCCCAATGCCAATAAGCTTTTTGCCAAGCTCGGCGAAAACAAGCATCACAAGTCCGCACAGGACAAGCAGCAGTAACATAAATGCCGCCGAATTTGCTGCCGAACGCAGTGGGACATATTGATAGTAAAGATTTTCGGGAATAAGTCCTGCACCAAAACTGTCGGCGTTTTCGGGAAAGAGCCTGCTGTAGTCAGTGACTGTCGCAGACCATTGTGCCGACCACTTAATATGCCCCGCCGCTGAAATTATTGTGCTTATTATCACGCCAACAAGGAACGTCAAAGCCGATATTATTAGAAAAAGCATTTGCCCTATTAGCCAATTTTTTCGACCTATCCGCTGAACGCTGAACAGCAAGTTGCCGTCGTTTTTCGGGAAATCGCCGATAAGCGTGATGAAAACCACGGGCATTATCATCATTAGCACGTCGGAATTTGCTGCGGCGATGAACGGCTCGAACAGCCCAAGCTTCACCCCTGTCTGTTCGGACATTTCCACCAAAGGCGATACTGCAAACTGACTTATAAAAATTAGTGCACACAAAAATATCAACATTCTTGAACTGCATATCCATTTGACATACTCAGTCCTCGCCGTACCCAAAATGCCCCTAAATGATAGATTACTCACAGCAATCACACCTCCTGTGCAGAACAGTAACCGCAATTATCGCCGAGATAACCGAAAGCATTATGACAGTCAAAATCACATATAGTTCCGCCGAGCTTTCAAAGGCTTTGAAAATGCCGCTGAGAGAAAAGAGTTGCAACCGCTTTCTGCCCTCTAATGAAATGCTTTTTGAAAGCCTGCCTATGAAAATGTTGTAAAAGTGCAGAAACATGAAAGGTATGCAAGTCATCATATATTTGTTGCTGCTGAAAACTGAGATCATATATGCAGGCAACGCACACACCGCCCCCATTAGGAAAGCCCCTGCAAGTCTGCTGAAATAAAAGCCTGCGGTGCTCATTTCGTGAAGTGCGGCTCTGACTATGTTTTTGTCCACCTCCGCCGCAGACGGAAAAACTCCGAAAGCCAATGCTATGAAAAGTCCATAACCAACGCACAAGATAGCCGCAGAAGTCAGCATACCAGCCAAAAGCCTTGTGACGGCGAAAACGCCCTTGCCGCAGCGGTGCATTTCAAAGCGTTTTAGCGAACTTTTTTCCGCTGAAACGCTTTTCACAAATGGCAGCACGCAGATAACAGGTGCAAACATTATCAGCCAACTGCTCATTGCAGAGCGGACAACATTTTCACGAACTACTTGATTATCCGCCACAAACTGCACAATATCACCCGATAGCAGCATTGTCGCCACCGAATAGCCCTTTCCGCTTTCGGGGTCGGAATAAACATTTGTCACGCAGCACAAAGCAAATATCATCAGCACGCAAACCACAGGGATAGGGCTGACAAACATTCTGTAAAGCTGCATTTTCAGACTTCTGAGAGTTCTCATTGCCGTTTGCTCCTTAATTTTCGGTCATTATGTTCATATCTTCGTTGTTGAACAGCACAAGCGGCTCGCCTGTTATGGCATTAACGAACACCATTCGCTCGCTGTCTAGAGTGGTATCGAGCCAAACAAACCAGCCGGGGTCAGCCTCATAAGTCGTGCCCTCTTGAAAATAAAACTGCCCGTCAGTTTCCTTATTCCAAGCCTCGCCATTTGCTTTCACGACTTTCGGCATATATCCGAAACCTATCTCGCTGACTGTATACTTATGATTTGCGGCAAGGGTGCTTTCGCATATATCAAGTGCCGACTGTAGGGTCACATATTTGTTCGCAGTCTTTGTAACATTGCTTATCTCGCAAAAGCCGTGGTCGCCGAGAAATTCGCCCACCTTATCGGGCGAGGTCATATAAAGCTTTGCACCGAAATATGGGTACTGATCAAAATCGCCGTCGCTGTAAAAAAATCGGTTCAGCTCCATTCCATCGGCAGTCCGCTGGATATGGAAAAACAGAGCGTTTTCCTGCTGAAATTTCAGCACATCAACATACGCTATATGCATATCGCCAAAGCCATTATCGGCCAGCTTTTGCAGAAATTCGTTGACGTACTTAACACCTTGACTAAGCTTATATTTCTGCCCGTCTAAAGTGACTTCCTCGTCCGCAAAATCACGGTCAACAAAGACAGTTTTTATGACCTCGCAATCATAAGCCGACTCTCCCGACAGAAAACCAATTCCGCCGTTAGATGCAACATTGAGATAATTTGTGCCGTCATCATAAACATTTCCGGCAGGCAGAGCGTTGTCAAAGCCTTGATAATACTCGCTTTTATAGTCCTCGTCGGCGATAAAAAGCGGTCTTACTTTATCAAAAAGCTGCTCATGATCTGACGCCTGTTTGAGCTGAACGCAGTCAGCCTTATCTGGAAAACTGTCAGCCAAAGCTTTCAGTGCCTCAGGTTGGATAGTCATATTTTCATACTCTGTTTGGGTCGAAAGTATATCGTTTTTCACGTCCGAAAGACTCTCAAATTCAGCGTTGATCTCCGCTACCTTACTGCCATTTGCCCCACCGTTACCCGAACAAGCTGTGAGAGTGAGTATCACCAGCATTAATATAAGTGGTATGTATTTATATTTCATTTCTGCTCCTTTTTTATCTTTGTACTTTATTACTAAAAAACGCAAGCTTTATATTACATATTTTACACCATTTTGCAATGAATTTCAATAGTGTTAGAGAAAAAGGCTGTTTGTACTGCTATCTATTTTCATATTGCAAATTTTAGAGATATGTGATATAATTAGGAAATAAGGGCTGCATATTTTATAAAATAATTTTATATAACTATCACCTTACCTCAGCAACTTCTCAAGCCTGCACTCAGGGCAGTTAACGCACGCCAAAGCCAGACGCTCAAACAGGTTTTCATGATATGAACGTCTGTTAAAGCGGTAGCAAAACTCATCAAGATAAAGCTGGACATGCTTGCGTTCCATGCCGTGATATGTACCCTCAACAAAGGCTTTTGCATTTGAAATTATGGTGTGCAGCCATTTCAGCATGTTCTTATCGGGTGCAAAAGTCTCGTAGCTGTGGAAGTATTTCTCAGCCAAAGGTTTGCGGAGGAAGCGGTAATTATCCGTTTCTACTCTCGAAAATTCGCCGATGGTCACGCCTCTTAAATCAGGCAAAATCTTCATTTTTACGTACTTTGGAGCACCATTGATCGTCTTGGAAACAGCCACCATGATCTTCATTTTTGAAGTGCCTCGACGACGCTTTTTGATGTGATAATACTCCGTACAGCCACACTCTGGTCAAACGAAGCCTTGTGGAAAACGCAGTTCAAAAAGAAACTCACGGCATTTATCTTCTGTGTTGAATTTCTTCTGAAAATCTATGATACTGAGCTTGCTTTTGTGTGTTTTTCTTTTAGGCATAACGATTTTACCTCACTTTTCGTTTCTATGCCTGTATTATATCACACTATCTGTCCGTTTATCTGGACTTTTGCGTGCTGATGTAAGGTGATAGTCATATTTTCTTTTTGGATATGATATAATAATTTTGAAAATTGGGTGGAATAAACTGCCCGATAAATCGGAAATTTAGTGGAGGAGTACAAAAATGGAGAAAAGTGAAATTACTAAAAGGGTTGCACCTTGTTCTTTGATGTGTCACACTTGTTCGGCATATAATGATGGTATAATTTGTACGTCGGCTAAAACATTATTAAAATATTTAGAAGGCATAAAAGAATTCTATGAGGTACATATGCCCGATGCCGTAGAAAGCTATAACAACTTTGAGGGAGTACTTAGCATATATGCGGGTGCTTCTTGTTCAGGTTGCCGCAGCACAGAACATAATGGTTGTAGCATTGAAGGGTGTTTTTTACTTGAGTGTACAAAGAACCATGGTGTTGATTTTTGTGGAGAGTGCAATGAGTTTCCATGTAAAAAAGCGCAGGGATTGTTTGAAGAAACAGTATACCGGCAGTGGCTGGAAGGAAATCAACAAATTAGAGAATACAGTATAGAAGCATTTTGGAAAAATAATTCCGAAAATCCGCATTATAAACCGTATAAAAAGTAATTAAAATTCCAGTTTATCGGAATCAAAAATCACAGTGCTCATAACAGGTGCTGTGATTTTCTTGCGTCATCGTAATACACCTCGTTTCTTGTATCGTACAACGTTTCGTATGCTTTCTTTGCATATTTATCTATCTCGCAGTAACCGACGCACTCAAAACCACCAGCTTTTTCAAGTCCACTTCTGAATCCGCCTATTCCTGCAAAGATATCGAAATATTTTATCATTTACCACGTTCCTTTCTGCAATAAAAAACGGCCAAGCTTTCTTAACTTGACCGTTACATTGACATATTCATTTCTTCTTCCTCAGTTTGTTCCGATTCTTCTCTGATAACGTGAAAATCGTCCACACCAGGGATAACTCCGAGCGTTCTTCCGTTATCAAAAACGCAATGCACAGTGCCGATATCATCCACGTGATCGACCTTGCCAAACGTCCCCGACTCAACAGGGAAAGGATCATCATTCATTCTGTCAAGGCAGATGCGAGTTCCTTCGGGATACCGTTCTTTCAGCCATTCAACTTTCTTTTCGTCATACATCATAAATTACCTCACAATGTCATTTCAGGTTCTTCGGTCAGCTCTTTGGAATGAGTGCGATCCATTTCCTCTGCCGTTTGTAATGACCAGCTGTCATCAAAACTCCAAAAGCTGACATAGATCTCACCGTCAGAAGTTTTTATCGGTCTTTGTTCCAGACTTTCTCCTGCGCCGTCGCTGAGCTGACCGATAAAATATTCACGCAGATCTTCAAGTTCATCTTCCGTAAGCTGACCGTAAACGCTTGCTGTAACAACTCCCACAAGTTCTCCGTCTTGTTCTTCTACCGACATAAATGCTGAAAACACCTTTTGGTCAACAGAATTTTCTCTGTTGTACCAATGCATCAGACCTCGCTCTTTTTCCTCTGGCAGACCAAGATCGCTGATAAAATGATTTATCTCCGATCTGTAAGCAGCAGCCTCATTGGGTGAGATTTCATTGTATTCATCATCGTCCCATCTGCTGATCTCAAGAGGACAGTAAAATTTCATTTCCTGCAAATGCGTTTGCATATGATTTTCGTAAAGCAGTTTTGCATTTGGAATATACTGAGCATATCGTGCATAGGGTGCGCCCTCTGATTCGATCAGCAGACCGTCGCCCTGATCTTCATCGTATATGAGCAGACAATGATACTTATTATTTACGTCGCAGTACATAAGGTCTGTGTTTTCTGCGATCAGATCATTATCCTGCATCGGATGTCTTTTCAGGTGTTCAAATTTGTCGTGGGTGACTGCTTCTGCCTTTTCCACCACGCAAACTCTTGTACCAAACTCTACTTCTTTGCGTAGCAGAGTTGCATTGATCACAAGTTTTTCATTCATTTGCATTCCTCCGTTCGTATATTTTTTTGTTTTTTAATAGCATAGCTGCCACATTGGTATCACAGCCTTTCCTTAGAAATGAAAAAAAGCTGTTCTATCATCGTCACATAAATTCGTGACAATAGACAAAACAGTCTTTAAAACTTTGTGAATATTTTTTCATAACAAATCAGCAGACTCAGAGCAAAATCTGCTCAAAGTCTGCCGTTATGTTCGATATTTTTTGTTGTGTAGGGTTCGACTCCCTTTTTTTCGTGAAAACCGGTGAAAAGCATCCACAGTTTTACATTAAAATTTTTCGTTTTCTAAACATCAAAAAAGCCCGTAAAATCGGGGCTGCAATAAGGAACGTAAAAAACCGATTGAGAAAGAAGAAGTTATCAGCAATAGGTTTAGTTATGTTAATTAATAGTTAAAACAATCGACTGTCTAAGAAACGGTCGGTTGTTTTGCTGTTTATATTAAATTGAAGAATAAGATTGCTCTGCAAACATATGAGTTTACAGAGCAAATCAAATTAAGCAATGTTGATAGTATTCAGCAATTCACCGGAATTATTATCGAACACAAAAATGTAGTCACCGCAGGATTCAAAAGTGTACGAACCGCCTTCTTTGATCTCATCAACTGACTGCTTTTTAATAAGACTCCAATCCTCAAGCGAATATGTCAGATATTTACCTTTATAATAGGTTATTGCTTTTTGGGAGTTGGCATAAATGATTCTTTCGTGATTTTTAGTTTTCTTTTCTTCAAAATGTGATGTTTCATAATTCCATAAAATAATTCTGTCACCGTCAATTTGTTCAGATACATTATCTGTAAATCCTTTTGCGTAATGTGAATACTGTGCTATGATAATTAAATATTTATCAGATTGTTTAATCGGCTGATATGAATAATCAATATTAAAAGTTGTCCCGGATTCTACGACTTTACCATTATCTATATTTATTATATAATAGTTGTTTAATTTCCCTGATTTTAGCGGAAACAATATCAATTTATTATCATATAAAGATGCTGTCATATCAGTTTTAGATAAAAAAATCTGTTTTGCATTCTTCTTATTATATACATTGCAAAAAACTGTTTTTTCATTTTTATCAGTTATTTTCAAGTAACAATGATTGCGGTTATTGATAATTTGTATATTGGCAGAAAAAAAATTTTTTTCAACAGTTATATTAAAGTCATATGGGCATTTATCTAAATCAATTATTTTCATATCATCAACACTACTATATGCTTTTATGTCATAACGCATATTAATATCGGAATAATTAAGAACATATAATATGTCATCGACGAAATACATATCGTAAATACTATGTGATATGTTATGTATTTTAATAACATTACCAAAATAGTCGAGCTGAAATATTTTTTTAGAATCAACTGAGGGAGAAAAGAATATAAATTCCTCGTCGGCTGTTACAGTAGAAGTTTTTGCAATAGAGATATTACATATTTTATCTATATTTCCTTTTGAATTTTTACAATAGATTCCATCAGAGTCAAGATAAACAATTAAATCATTAACATGACAAGCATGAGAATAATTATCTTTAACATGGATACTAATATCGCCCTGATTTGTGAATAAATGTCTTAAAATAAGTAAGCCGATAATTATAAATATTAGCGGAAACGCAATCATATTTTTTCTATATTTTTTTCTCATAATAATCCTCAAATTTCTGATTTCACAAAAGCACCTATTAATGAAATAAAACAGGCTGATTGGCAAAATGTTAATGTAAATCAGCCTGCTAAATTATCATATTGAAACGCTGAAATAAAACCTTATTTTTTCTGTATTAAATAACCCACATCAAAAATACAACCCTCTTTATTCGCGATTTCATCAATAGAATTAAAGTAGGTCGTATTTCCATCATTGTGTTGTGCTTCAGTATAGTTGCTGTATCTATTAAATGTCGCTATCATACCTGAGTTATCATCTTTTATTCCAGCAACAGAATGCTGTTTTTGATATGTGACAACTTTTGCGAATGCTCCTAACTCAATTGAACTTTCGTACTTATATGAAAAATAAGCAACATTACCATTTGTAAACTCGCTATCCATTTCTTGAGCTAAAGCATTGCCAAAATCAAATGCATATTCTAAATCACCAATTTTAGGGTTCTTGTAAGTTTTATATGTTAGGTTGAGAGAGTCTAGCCAATCCGATACTTTATCCGGGTTACTACCATAAAAACCATCTTTTAAATAATCGGTTTTATTGGAAAATAATCCACCAGTAACTATATCTAAAACTAAAGCATTATATTCAAACTCTGCTGCGGTTTTGAAAAAGTTAACATTTTCACCAGCTAATGTTGCTGCATTAAAGGCTGCCATTAATTCGCATATTACTCCATGCATAGGCACATCTGCAAACATTAATCCACCATCATCTGAAAAATTTCCGTTGGATTGATTAATAACTAGCATCTTTTCGTTATAAAAATATATATTTTTATCATCGCCATATTTTTTAAGACCAATTTTGGTATTATTCGTGTAATTTTTCATGGCTCTATTGATTTTATCATTAGAAGTATAAGTCCAGCCAACATACTGCATATAAGCATCGCCAAACCTCGTCCAATCAGCAATAGCACAAGTCATAAATCTTGCATTATTTATTCTATCTGTTGATACTGAAATTTGATTGTTTTTATAGCTTAAGTATAAAGGTTTACCTATAGTATCGTTGTTTTCATAATACAAAACTTTTGAGCGTATCACCAGACCATTTTCGCCAAGCAATCCTTTAGCACCGTTATTATAAGGTAGTACTTCCCATATTTGTCCCTGCAAGTTTAAGTCATTGCCCATAAATACAGAATAACTTCCGTCATCATTTAAGTTTAGGGTCAATACCAATTTTTCATTATTCAAGGCATGAATTTTATATCCGGCATCGCACCATTCAAACTTAAATTTCTGATTATTGTTACCTGTATAATTATACATTATCAAAGGCGCCCCTGCGTTAGTGGAGTTGTCTTTTACATCCATATAGTATTCTGGATAAATACCTACCATTTTAGCAAGATAATATGTCTCTCCATCAAGAAAATCATATTTATCGCCTAAAACGTCAGGTTTATCCAAAGGATAAGGATCTTCAATATCCGAATATCCATCACCATCTGAATCGTCATTACTTTCAGGGTTAGAATTCATTATAAAATAATAACCAGCAGTTACTTCCTGCTCTTTGTGATCCATTATAATAGTCTTATAAATCGGTACAGGTTCAATTTCAACACCATCTTCTAATCCGTCATGGTCAGTATCGGGCAGATCGTATCTGGTATGAACTATCTGTCCGTTCTGAACTCGTATACCAGCTAATTCAAAAACATCATACAAACCATCACCGTCTGTATCTTTTGTGTCAAAGAAAGTATCCAATGCAATTTGGGAATAAATATCGGCTAAATCATTAGTTGTAATGGCTTTGTAGAATTCACCATGAGTCATCTTTGCCATATGTTCAAGTGTTTTATCATCAGAACCTAAGCCAAACCCAATAGTGTAGATCGAAATATCTAAACTATCCGCTGCTTTTAAATATGAATCAGAAATATTACATCCACCATCAGACATAAATACGATCATTTTTTTTGGAGCATCAGTTTGTGTTTTTAATAACTCTATTGATTTATTTATTGATGCATTAAAATTATTGCCTCCAGTAGAATAAATCTTTTCAAGTGAGTTTAGTAAATTATTTTTATTGCTTGCCGAAGTAAATCCACAAAGTACTTTAGGCATACTATCTTCAGCTAAAATAGCAACGTTGTCTTTAGATCTCAAAATATTGATAAATGATTTAGCGGCTTTCTTTCTACCTGCTTCATATGGATCGTTGTATTGCATACTACCCGAACAATCAATGACCAAAACTGTGCTTAATCCACTTGGAGCATAATCATAATAACTCGGATATAATTCAGTAGACCATGCTTTGTACCATTCTTCCCTGTTAACAATCATATACTTACTGAAGTGTGTAGTTTCCACACTTACAGTTGAATTCTCCTCGTCAAGTATGGTATCCAGCTCAACAAAATTGTCATTTTCTTCATCATACCATAAAAACAGTAGGTTGTCAAACTCAGTATCACCAAGCTTTGACTTGTCGATCACATAAGTAAGCGTAGCCTTATCGAACTTCGAAGTCGTTTTGATCTCAAAAGGCTCACCGATCAAACCCACAACATCAGAACAAAGAATGTCTTTATTCATAATGCTTTCAACAGTTGTTGTTTTTTGAATATTGCCTGTACCCTCCATAGCTATACGGACTTCTGTAACAGCACAATCTTCATTTTCTACTTTATGGACAAACGTCTGCGAACGCTTTTCATCGCCATCTAATATACCATTTCCATTTGTATCCGGGTCAAGCGGATCGTCTTCAAAATAAATCTCATCGCCGTCGTCAAGTCCGTCATCATCCGTATCAACTTTGAGAGGATCAGTTATGTAAGTGTTGATCTCCTCGCCGTCATTAAGTCCGTCGCCGTCCGTATCATCATTATAAGGCTCTGTACCAAGTTCATACTCCTGAAGATTTGTTAATCCGTCTTCATCAAAATCCTCATCACCGTCTGTAATTCCGTTTTCATCTGTATCAATCAAAGTCGGGTCAGTTCCGGTAACAAACACCTCATAATAGTCATCAAGAAGATCACCATCGGTATCTACCAACGTGCTATCACTTCCAAGATACTGCTCAACGCAGTCAGGAAGCTTATCTCCATCGGTATCTTTGAGAAGCTCCCAATTATTCATATCTTCAAAGAAATCAGGTAAGCCATTGTCGTTTTCATCCTTCATATACTGCCATTCATCGACAGGTATATCCAAAGGCTCTGAAACAGTGCCAACCAATTCGCCAGCATTGCCACTATAGTTAGCGTTTACGCTTGGACAGTTGAAAGTTATTGTATCCGCAATAATGACAACATTATTGAGATTCAGATTCTGAGCCATTATCTCAACGTTGCCGAAAGGAGCATATACCAGACCATTAAGATTAACGTTCTGGCTGTCAATCACAATATCTCCATACTTTGAAAAGATGACAGAATTGTTTGTGTTTTTTACCTCGCCGTTAAGGGTAACATCTTCAAAGGCTTTAAGCGCCGTGTTGATATTTATGTTGCCTGTAAGAGTAGCATTACCCTCAACCTCCAGCGGATCATTGATGTTTATGTTTATTTCTTCAAGAGTGTAATCCTGTGAATATTCATCAATATTATTGCCTGAAAAATAGGCTGAATCGATCTTATCAAAGATATATATCATTTCTTTGCCTGCATTCTCAGTTTTCGTACCATTAACGTTCAAATTCCCATTTGAAACTATTGTGCCGTTTGTCGCTATATTTCCATTCACACAGAAATTGTTAGCATTAATGGTGATAGACCCCTCTGTATCAGAAGCGGCAAACATTGTGTAGGGATACTTTTCTGCTGCCTCCTCTGCTACTGCCGGCAAACTCGGTAAAAGAGTTGCCGCCATAGCTACACTCATTACGCCGGAAAGTATTCGTTTGAAGTTGCTTTTAAGTTTCATAACTTCTCCTCCATTTCCGCAATACGCAAATATATATTCAACTCTATATATTCGAAATACTGCATATTATCAGTCCGTATTGTGATTGTTCAGTATTGGTTCTACGTCAGAAAAACCAATAATTCACATATCTTAGTTCATTGGAATCACCAAACCTCTCTGCCTAAAGCATAAACTGTAAATTAATACAAAACCTCCGCACTGTAAACAGTGACCGTTTCGTAAGATGTGCCCTTGTAGACCTTTGCAACTGTTTTAACACGGTAGGTTCCGCTGCCAATCGGCGAGAATGAGTTAGGATAACTGCAATACCAGCTGTTAAAAGTTTTGCTCCAGTCGGTTATTTTGCGCCATGACATTCCGTCTTTTACCTGCAAGGTCTGAGTTACAACGATTTTAGTTGTTGTTCCCGATATTCCGTAAACTGTGCTTTTACAAGATGCTACACCGCCGGAAATAGTCAAATTACAATTGACACTATCCGTATACAAATAACAGGGAGAAACAACACTACCATTATCAGGCGGAACAGCAGCCGACACTGTAGCTCCTCCAACTGAGCAGAAAACAAGGCAAGCCATAAAAATGGGTACAATTTTTTTCATAATATCTCCTCCTACAAAAAATGAGTGCAAGAGAAATTTTTCCTCTTACACTCTTAATGACAACAAAATATTCGGCTTTGTGAGCTGTTTTTCAAAATTTATTTCAATTTTGTAGACTTGCACAATTCGAGCACATCGTCTTTGTTCATATTGCTTTTTATTTGTAAGATATACCTACCATTATCCCACATAATACAGAAATCATGGTTGGTACTTTGAATAAGATATTCCTGTCCTGATTCATCAGTGTAGTATTCAAGTTCAGAATGTTCGTTATCAAAATAACCTGAGTAACTATCATGAACGAATTGCTCGAAAAAGATATATTTATCACCATTAAAATAAGCGGCGAATATTGTTCCGCTGTCCCGGTTATAATCAGATAATTCAAAACCGTCGGGCAGATTTGAGATCGCATATTCTTCTTCAATAGTCGCCTGATAATCTTTTTCAGTATCGCTGTTTACCGAAACGGCAGTGTGATCTTCGAAAATACTCATAAAGAAATCATGAACCGCCTCACGCACCGCTTCAACGCTCAGCGAGGATGCCGATAAAATTATTACAACAGCCGCTATACACGCCGCTCGTCTTCCTCCGGTACATATCAAATTAAAATACGGTTTATTCCTTCTTCGTATAAGTTTGTCCATCTTACGTTCGAACTTTTCTGAGAACTCGGCATTAACATCAAAATTTACAGAGTCAATAAATTCATCAAGCTTAGGTTCAAAAGCCTCGCCTATAGCTCTTGATAATATTGAATAGTTATCCATTATAAATGCCCTCCTTTTCAAGCAGCTTTGCAAGACTATCCTTTGCGTGCTGAAAACGCTGTCGTGACGCCGCATTGGAAATATGCAGTGCTAACGAAATCTCACTGTACCTCATGCCAAGAGTGATTCTCAGGTAAAGAATTTCCTGATCGGTATATGAAAGCCGCTTGATACAATCAACTATATTATCGTAATTTCTGTCACAAAGCGTCTCGTCTGTTAATTCGGGAATATCTTCGCTTAAATTCATAGCTTTAATGTGTTCCTTTTCTTTTTTCAGTAAATTCAAAGACACGTTTCTAACAGTAATGACAATATAATAGTCCAATTTGTGAGATTCTAAATTTTTAATTTTTTGAAAACTTTTTGCGAGACTAAAGAAAGCCTCCGAACAAGCTTCTTCGGCTAACGCTTTATTTTTCAAAATATTAAACGCAATCGCATACGCCTTAGACCTATTTTGATTATATAAATCCTCAAATGATTTCTTATCGTCTTCGTTATCAATTAAGGTTAAGTATATTGCAAGCATAATGTCATCCATTTATTTTTGTTTATCCATCTCATACAGCAAAACCAAATAATCCGCCAACACCCGTAATTTCGCCTTAAACTCGTCAGATATTTCAACGGATTCCTGTGCTGTCCTGCCTTCCAAGGCATCCTTAACCGCCTGGTTACACAACCGCCACCATTTCAGTCTGCTGCCGTTATGGTATTCCTTGCGAAGAATCTCTGTTGCAGAATTAACAGCCTTGTTTACAGCGCTTCTGGAGATCAGCATATAATCCGCAATGTCGTTAACAGAGGTCTCTTCATACCCGAATGCGCCATATTTTCTGCCGAGAATTTCTCTGTCCCTGGCTGATAAGTTTTCAAACAATTCCTTGAAAAGCTCAAGGCTAACTTCAATGTAAACCTTGTTATCGGGGTGCAGATCGTTAACGACAAGCCCAGGATTTTCAATGTACTCAATTCCGTTCTCTGTTTCCGCCCGTATCATCAGCGTTTCCGTTTTAAAAGAGAATGACAGACAGCTTTGAACGGTTTTCCTGTCCATGCCAAGCTCCTTGGCTATATCCGAATTTGACATACCTTCATTATGCAGCTTGCGGCATCTTTGTATTTTTGAGAAATCGGAATGTGAAAGTCCTGCCGGAGAACTGAAATTTTCAATAAACTCCTGCATTGCATATCGAAGTCGGGGAGTAAGATATGTCAGCAGACTGCCCTTGCTTGCGTCATATTTTTTTGCTTTCAACTTTTCAAAGAACGTAAGACAGCCAACCTGAACAAGGTCTTCAAAGGTATCGCTGAAACGCAAATAATTTTTGTAGTCTTTTGCGACCGCAGCAGCAACGCTATGTATAAACCCGACATTCTGCTCGTACAGATCATATAAAGCTTGCATATTACCGTCATAATATTTCGATATCAGTTCCTCATTTGTCATTCTTAACCGCCTTTGGTCTACCTCTCTTCGGAACGTCAAAACCGCATAATTTGTAAAGATTTTCAGACTGCATTTGCTGTTCAAATTCCTCATTGCTGAATTCGGGAGAGGTCATTGCTCTATGGTACAGTTCTTCTGCTTGTCGCAGAAGAACTGATTTTTGTTTTCCATCAATAACTTTTCTCTGATAGCTCCGCATAACCCTGTTAAGACAGCGCCGATATGACTGATATTTCGGATTATCTGCGTTTTCTTCCTTAATTCTGACCGTTCTGTAAGCCATCTGATTACAGGTAAATCTCGGATTTTCAGGTGCAGGCTTATCGCAGTATCTTGTTTTGTAGCCTTTGGTCATAAGAAAAAATCGTCCGCAGTGCTTGCATCTGCGTATATGATGTCCTGCCATAAGACCTTTTAGAAAATCGACCTTTAAAAAGCTCTGCAATCTCTCAACATGGTAGTATTCCGCAATTACATACTCTCCGCAGCCATCGGTTATTTCTTTGGGGATCATATTCATTTCAAGAAAATCAGCGCTTGTATACGACATATATTCATTCATGATAGGATTTGCGGTCATCTTGTACGCCATAGGATTTGTAAGAAAGTCGTAGTAAGCGGCGGCAAAATTTTCGGGATCAAGCTTTTTTAGATGTGACAGAAAGTCGTTTACAAAGTAATACATAGTCTTATTGAAATTAAAAATATCATCGATCATAGGCTTGTAAAGACTTGCGGTCTTGTAATAAAGTTCCCAGTTTTCGGAATTCATAATTGTGCCGTCCATATCAGTAAATCCTTTGAAAAATTCGACAGCATTCTGAGTATCAAGAACCTGAAATATTTTATGTTTTTTTAAAGCCGTATCTATTTCGACCATCATGCTGTTAAGCCTGCCCCAATTCTCTTTTGAGGGCGGTATATATTCAACGGAAATATCCTTTTCAGCATTGATTTCATGGTTCATTATGTATTCCGCCGATCTATACTTATCATATATCTCTTCGAATTCGGAAGGAGAAATATTCATACACGACTCCGAAGGCTCACCCAATAAAAATTCCTGACCGTTGACCTCAATCATATTCCCTTTGACATAAAAACAAATATCGTTAAACATAATTACACCTCAAGGCTGTCGTTTTTACAGTTTCCAAATTAAGTATATCATATTTTGTCGTAATATGCAACAGAAAATGTCGTGTTGAGTGAAAATTAAATGTTACGTGATTTTATTCATTTTCCGGATTTCCGCATATAATAATATCAGAGAGTTAAAAACGCGCCGCAGAAAACTAAATCTGCGGCGTTTTTTGTTTGCAGAACCGAGGTCAGCGGCTTTGCATATTAAAAGGAGGTCGATAAAATGAAAGAATTAAAAATGTACAGCAGCGAGTATATTATGAATACTCCGATGAAACCGATCGAATATTGTGTTGACGGTTTGATCTCGCAAGGATTGTTCGTTCTCGCAGGAGCACCGAAAGTCGGTAAATCGTGGCTGGCTCTCGATATGTGCCTGTCCATTGCAAAAGGAGAAAAGGTGCTTGGAAAAGAAACGTTATGCGGTCATGCGGTATATCTTAGTTTAGAGGACAGCCTGATACGTCTGCAAAACAGGTTGTACGAACTGACAGACGAGCCGTCCGACAATCTTAACTTTGCAATTATGGCGGAATCAATTTCAAATGGTCTGCCTGAACAAATTGAATACTGCAGGAAGCGGTTTGACGATTTGAAAATTGTTGTGATAGATACTTTGCAAAAGGTACGTAACGAATCGGAGTCAAGCTACAGTTCAGATTACAAAGAACTATCCGTTCTAAAAAGTCTTGCGGACAAGCTTGGTATAGCTATAGTTCTGGTTCATCACACACGAAAGTGTTCCGACGGCGATCCGTTCAATATGATTTCAGGCAGTACAGGTTTGAGCGGTTGCGTTGACGGAAGTATGGTTCTGATTGAAAGCAAGCGTGGAAGTCGAAAAGCTAAACTGTATTGCGTAGGTCGTGATATTGAAAATCAAGAGATCAATGTTGTGTTTGAAAGCAGCAGATGGAAAGTGTCTGATGAGATTAAAAATATCGAACCCGACTATTTCCCCTTTGCTGTTCACGACTTTATGGTAACTCAGAAAAAGTTTAAAGGCTCTGCTACTGAACTTGCTGAAAAGTTATCTGCTCTGCTGGACAAAGAAATGTTTTCAAATCGTGTCAAAAAAGATTTAATTCAACACGCTTATGAATTGCTGGATTACGGAGTAACGTTTGAATCCAAACGCAGCAACGGACAGCGAATAATTATTCTGAATTACGATATGAAAAGTGACAGCAGTGACGGCAGAAATCTTATGCCGAAGGAGTGTGAAAACGCTGACCCTGCTGTCACTTGCGGTAACAGTGAAATGCTTGAAAAGCCTTTAAATACGTTGCTTGCGATTGATGAGTACGAAGTTGAGGCAGAAAAATCCGCTGTCACTGTTTGTGATTCTGCCGACCCTGTTGATGACATTACTGACCCTGCCGCTAATGAAGTTTATGAAATCGAGTTAATGAGCCTTGATGAAGTACTGCATATGTCTGCTAATAAAATAAGAAGTCAGCTTGCGAATAAGGGGATTGAAATTCCGCCGTTTGAAACGCAAAGAAAGGCAACGTAAGCCGATTTGCGTGGCTTGAATTTTTGTCGGGTAAGTCTAGCAGAAACAGCTTAAAAGCCGACACAGGCTATTTGTGAGCCGCTGTGGGCGATATGTGGGAGAGGTTTTAATTCTGATAATAAAAGGCGATTGTCAATCTGCACAAATACCGGATATGCAGAGGTTAAAGTAAGCATAACTAATAATTTGCAAGTTAAAGCGACGGTGTCGCACTCACAGCGGACAGCAAAGCTGACCGCAATATTTTGCCGAAATTACGGAGGTTTTCGGCTCTCGAGTAAAAGGAGTCTTAATTTGCAAAAGTATGAAACGGAGGTGTCGCAGCAAGTAAAAAATCAATAAAAATGCGGAAATATCGCCCTTTGGAGTGTGCACCAAAAGGTAATACCGCAGGAAACGGAGGTAATTATGGCAAAGAAAATAGGAATAAGCTTAGACAATGAAACTTTGGAACTTTGTGATGAGTATGCGGAGAAAACTTCGCACTCACGTTCAGAATTTATAGCCAAGGCGATAAGGGAGTATGTTTCCTCAATTGAAGTCGGCAGGCAGAAGAATATCATCGCAAAAAATCTTGCAGATGAAATCGTGAAAGGTAGCGAGGCAGGGATAACTAAAATCTCAAAAGGCTTGTTCAGATACGCAGTTGAGCTAGAAATTGTGATTATGATACTGTCGGAGCTGGCTGATATTCCTCCGAAAGTTATAGCGGAGTATCGCAAGGAGGCGGTGCGTAACGTTCGCAGGACAAGGGGTAAAGTTAACCTTGACGATTTGATTGCAAGGAACAACCGTGAATTTGCCGAACAAAATATAGCTGAAAATTCTTGCGAATATGGCGAAGGTGATGTTATCGTTAACGCCTATGAGGTTGATGATAACGAATTGTAAAATCGGTGCGTATCAAATTCGCACAAAAAATTTAAAACGAAAGGACTGAACTGATTTGTTTACACGAATTTTCTCAACATTTGTTCCGATATATATCGGAGAGCAGGAGGTATATGGACACAAATATTATAGAAAGAAACGAAAGCTGTTGCTCCGGCAGCATAACGCAAACTGAGGATAAGTATATCAAAAGTCGTTCCGAGATCATTGACGGAATTGTTTACAACATCAACTCGGTGTTTGATATGACCTCAAAATCCACAGCTGAGGACAAGCTGAAATATTTGCTGAGATCCGCCGCTGAAAAATTATCATAAATTTATAGATTATCGCTGGACTTTCAGAATCGATTGTGATATACTATCTGTAATCTCAATCGGTTTGACAGAGTCCGCATAATGGACGGAAAGAGAGGTTAATAATGTCAGACACGAATAAGATAACGGCTTTGTATTGCAGGCTCAGTCACGAGGATGAGCTTGCGGGAGAAAGCAACAGCATTTCAAATCAGAAAGATATACTTCAAAAATATGCCGATGAACATGGATTTTACAACACCGCGTTCTACATTGACGACGGGTACACGGGAGTAGATTTCGAACGTCCTGCATTCAAACGCATGATAGACGATGTGGACAACGGCAGGATCGGCACAATAATTACAAAGGATCTCTCAAGGCTTGGTCGAAATCATCTGCACGTAGGATTATACACAGAGGAATATTTTCCGCGCAGAAATGTCCGCTATATTGCGATCAATAACAATATTGATTCCGATAATCCGGATTCCTCCGCTGTCGATATGGCGGCATTCTACAACATTTTTAACGAATTCCACGTCAAGGATACAAGCAGAAAAATTAAGGCAAGCTGTGTAATAAAATCCGAAAGAGGGCAGAGAGTCGCTTCACGTCCGCCTTACGGTTACATGAAATCTCAGGAGGATCACAACAAAATTCTGCCCAATCCCGAAACAGCGCTGGTCGTAAAATATATTTTTCAACTATGCGCTGATGGCTTGGGTCCGGCTCAGATCGCGCACAGGCTTGAGGAAGAACAGATATACACTCCTGCGATGTACGAGTACAGTCAAACGGGAAATGTTATTTCTAACTTTGATACAAGCTATCCCTACCGCTGGAATCCGACCGCAGTTGCAAATATTTTGGAGGACGTCAGCTATCTCGGACACACTTGTAATTTCAGGTTCGGCAGAGCGTCATACAAAGACCATCGGAAATTAAAGCTGCCCAAAAGCGAGCACAAGCTGATTGAAAATACTCATGAGCCGATAATCGACATTAATATATGGGAGATAGTTCAGCGACTCAGGCAGAGCAAGCGTAGGTTCACAAGGAGCGGAGAGAAAAGTATTTTTGCCGGAATAGTCTTCTGTGCGGACTGCAAACAGAAGTTATATTTTCACAGACACGCAAGAGAGAAGTCTGAAAACTGGAAATTTATCTGTTCTTCGTATCGAAAAAATAGTCGGGAACAATGTACCATGCACGGTATTAAGGAAAGTCATCTCAAGGAAATCGTACTGCATGAAATACGGAATGTGACTGCGTTTGCGAGAGAACGTACAGATGATTTTGCTGAGTATATCAGTCGGGAGTCAAATACTGCTGCTAAAAAAGAGCTGTCCGAAGCTAACAAAAAACTGAAAAAGAGCGAGAAAAGGCTTGCCGAGGTCGGAATAATTTTCAGAAAGCTGTACGAAGATCACGTTCTTGGTACGATTGATGATGATCAGTTCAGAATGCTGTCGCAGGGATACACTGATGAGCAGAATCAGCTTAAAGCGGAAATATCAGACTTGAAGCATACGATGCAGGAGCTTCAATCCCAGACGGCTAACACCGCAAGATTTGCTGCGCTTGCTAAAAAGTACACAGATATTACAGAATTAACTCAGGAAATCTTACACACGTTTGTATCGCGCATCGAGGTTCACGAAAAGCTGAAAGACGATAACGGCAGTATCACGCAGGAAATCGATATTTACTTTACTCATATCGGAATTGTAAAGTAGACAAAAAGAAAACGGAGAGCATTAGTCTGAATAAATCAGATGACTCTCCGTGATACATAAGTTTAGGGTCGTTCCCTATTTGTGCCGCGATAATACGGGCTTTTCAGGTGAATATCCATTTAGTATCACCAATATGGTGCGGATGACGGGACTTGAACCCACATGACCTTGCGATCACTAGCACCTGAGGGTGGGGTAACGACAGTGAATAATAAGTTAACTCATACCCTTATCCTACTGATAACCCCCTTATCCATCTCATGCACCGTATCGCACAGAACGGAAATATCCTCTGCCGAATGAAAGCATATCAGAATAGTCTTGCCCTGCTCCTTGTAGCTGAGAAGATACTCTCTCATTTCCTTAACGCCGTCCTTGTCAAGTCAGTTGAAAGGCTCGTCAAGAATAAGAATCTTCGGGTTTTCCATGATAGCCTGAGCAAGCCCTAAGCGCTGACAGCCAAAGATATAGTGCTTGCATTCAATACAAAATTAAGTATTGATTTCATAGCTAAGAATCACGAAATTTAGTTTTTCCTTAACCAATTATACAATTCATACATTATTTTTTAAAAACTTCAAACGCATCTTCGTTTTCAAGACTCCATTTATATTTTGTCCCAATGATCTTTGTTCCTTTAAATCTAACAGTAATGGTTTTACCTTTATAATCTGCTGTTATTCTGCAATATATATCCCTGTCATGATATTTATATATTTGTGGATCACCATGGATGATAAGGGAAAGGGTTTGACTGTCGTATCCTGCAGATTCAGCATAGTTGAAGGTCTCATCAACAAAAGTTAATTCATATTTTTTACAAATCTTTTTTTCAAAATATGAGCCAAATATCTTATGATCCATCTGTGGTGATGGTATTTTTGCAAATAGAAAAAGTATCATACCGAGCAGTATTATCGCCAAGACTGAAAATAATATTATTTTTTTTTTCATAATACCTCCACATATATTTATATTAATGCTGTTGTATTTTTTATGAATAAAGGTTTTAGGGTTTTTACGACTTTTTTGTCACTATTTTTAATTTCATAAGAGGCTGTACTACTGTAACCTATTGGGTCATTATTTCCTGTAGACGCATTATCACCATACATCTTTTTATAGTCGACTACTGTCTTAATTGCTACATATGGCTTGTAATAATTTCCTTTGTTTGTAAAACTTCTAGTTAACTTATCATAATCGTATAACTTTGTTTTTGTGTTTAACGTTCCCTCAGTAAGCACATACTTCCACGCTGTCTTATCACAACTGTAGCCAAATTCCCATCTGCCTTTATACTTAACCCATGTATATTTCATTGTGGTATTTAAGCAAACATCCGACAATCGAAGAAACTTTGAACTATCCGTATATAGATCATGTGGTGACGGCGTACGAGAAAATAGTGATTTTATTACCGCCCCTAAAGTTTTACCAGCTATAGGATGACCACATCCTGCTAATAAAGCCCCAAAACCTTTTCCCAATAATGTTGAAACAGCTGTATTTAAATATTTTTTTGCGGTTGCTTCATTGGTGCATTTACCAATAAGATAGATATTGGGAGAATAATTGCGACGTAACTTTGGTTTACTAGTGGATACTTTATCACTTACACTTAGTGAGTAGTATTGATATGACTTTCCACCATAGGAATACGTCGATGATGTGCGAATCACGTCATACATCTTTTCGATTCCCTTACAAGGATAAAATCTAGCTTTAGCTTTGTTCATAACATTGTAACTACTCGATATATTTTCTTGATTGCAAAATAATTCAGAAATCTCATTTTCGCTTAGTAAAAGGTCTTTAGTTTGCAATTCTTTTCTCAAATCGTTGTATTTACTTTCCACAATTATGTCGTCTGGATTATCTTCTAGAGCCGATACAGTATCAAAATACTCAGTAATTAGTTCATCATTTCTCTGTTGATATTCTTGCTCCATTGTATCAAAGTTTGTGAAAACCTCATCACTCTCTGAAATTGTTACATCATCTCCAGATATAGAGATACCAGCCGCAATTATGAATCCTTTGAAATCAATATTTTTAGAATTAATATTTACATAACCATTTGGTGCAAAATAATACCTTTATAATTAAATTCATTGGAATTAATCACTATATTTCCTGTGTGAGATGCAATAATTGAATTTTTTGATTCGGAGGTCACAGATGTAGCATTAATAGTAATGTCTCCGTCAGTATATAATCTCCCATCAAAATTTAAATCTTGTAAAACCAATGAAAAGTCAGTAAAATAATTATCTCCTTCAATAGTATATAGATTATCAGAGTTAGCTATATCATTAAAATCATCATATTCATTGTTAATAAATATTGCATTTAATGAATCAAAAATTAATCCATTATCATTTTCTGTTCTCATTCCTATTTCTTTTATGCTATTGTATGAAATATTAATAGAACCAGCTGAGGAAATATTTCCAAAACATTCAACAGACTTTGAATCAATGATAAGATCTGACTCCTCATTGGTTGCATAAAGTACAAAAGGAGTTGATAAATTCATTTTTTCATT
>OHBX01000467.1_pt1 | contig 23113 bp, 16 predicted proteins | sample 1577441 | NCBI WGS metagenome assembly OHBX01 (sample SAMEA3879561, study PRJEB24766) | human gut metagenome | biome: human-associated habitat; feature: feces | place: USA | collected 1985/1987 | reverse complement strand
GTATCATTTGAAATCAGTGAGGAAATGCTCAGGTTCTTCCGCGCCGACGGAAGCTTTGCCAGCGAGCCGGGCAGCTTCAAGGTGTGGATTGGGGACAGCAGCCGCACGGAGGGTGAGCCGGCAGAGTTCATTTTTATGTGACTTTTCACTCCTCAAATGTATTATAGGTGAAAGCTTTCAAAAAGGAGATAGTCCGTGGACAGAGAAGAATACTTAAGATGTGTTTACTGCGGATGAACTTGGGGGTATAGGTACATTGGATGTGTTCAAGGATTTTCTTGATACACTGAAATAAAATAATAAACCTATGTGAAAATGTTAAGGTCTGAAATGACACAACAGGAATTAAATGGCTGCACTTGGAAAACAGATTTGTCTGTCCGGGTGCAGCCTTTAATATTTTATCCGTTTGTTTATGAACAGTTATTTGTATTTCTCAAAATAATTATGCATTGCCGTGATAGTATCTTCGCTCTCCTCATAATCCGGTCTGAATACACTGAATGCGTGGGTGAGCCGCTTATCTCGCGGAAAGCAGAAAAATTCGTGCGGCATATTGTGGCGTGCCAGTGCCTTCTCAAAATCAAGAGTGTATTTTCTTAGATTGTCATTCCGGCTGGTTATGAGAAAACACGGCGGAAGTGAGGTCACTATGTCCGGATTCTCAGGGTTGACATATTTTGCAAAATGCTGTTTCTTATAGTTCTTTCCGTAGAGGTACGCAGGAAGGAAAAGTCCAATCCTGTCAAAGCGGTTGGTGTAGAACATTCCGCTTATAAGTCCGATTGCGCGGAAGGAAAACTTCTGCGGCTTGACATGTGCGGCTTTCGCAAGCTCACGGTTCTTTGCCATGGCGGCAGTATATGTGAGAAGGTAAGCACCGCCGCTGTCTGCGACACCGTAGATGTGGCCGGAATCGCCATTGTATTCGACAAGGTGTGCATTGATATACTTAAAAGCATTGCAGACATCCGAAAACTGGTCAAATACCATACAGTCTGGTACAAGGCGGTATTCGATGCTGAACACAAGATAGCCGAGCCTGCTGAGCTTAGCACAGAAGAAGCGGTTAAAATCCTTGCTGCCAATCAGAAGTCCACCGCCGTGTATGTTTATCACAACAGGCAGGGTGGTGTCCTCACTCCCCTCGGGGCGGTATACGTCCATGAGGTGAGCCTTATCGCCATCATTCATGTACGGAATATCAGTCTGCACACTTACGCCCTCAGGCATAACCTGTGTCTTGTCGCGCTCTATGGCTGAGAGTTCGAAGTCGGAGCGCTGTTTATAGAATTGATTTCTCATTACGTCCTGCATATATCTTAGTCCTTTCATGACGGCGGCAAACCGATGGTACGGTTACTTTTGACATCTTAATAATGCTATCGTATTATTTGCATAGTAAATAAGTCACATTTCTTTCATGGATTGTAGCACAACTTAAACATGAAATCAATGTAAATCTTCTGCTTATGGCATACCATTGTCATTTGGCTGTAATATGGTAAAATACACGGCTAAGTTTTTCTAACATGTTTTGACACCCGAAGCATATCCATTTAATACTATATTTTTTAATAGACCTCACAGCCGAAAGGTATATTCATTCCGGCTGCAAGGTCTATGACTGTCTGTAATATAACAGTATACATTACATATAAACTAAATTATTCTTTCCTTCTTCTTCCATTGTATACACCTGCTGCCGAACATATCATAATAATTACACATACAAGTGCTGCAGCATATAATGCAGATGATATATTTACACCTGTTGATGGTGCTACATACTGATTCTCCGGATTATCAGTCTCAGGCTGCGCCGGCTGTGTTTCTCCCGGTGTTATGTCATTTCTTATATCTGCCGCTTTGACAAGAATATATGAGGAGAAATGTGTTACTCTGAATGTGGCAGAGCCGTCCTGCGCTACCTTAACTGTCTGTCCCATATCCTCTGAACTTCCGGTATTGTCATTATAATAGAATAGCCTAAGCTCTGTCCCTTCTTCGTACTGGGTATATACTGTGACATAAAGTTCTCCATTCAGTTCTCCTGAATGTGCAAAGCTGCATAGATAAAGTGATGATTCCGGAACATTCAATTGCTCCTTAACCTTACTTATGACATCACCCTTATCATCATATTTTACATCCAGCTTAAAATCATTGTCCGGTGCCTTGCTAAACCGCGTACCATCAAAAGTATATTTTACAAGCGTCTTTCCATCCGCCCCCGCAAGCTCAAGTATGAGCTGTGAGCCTTTATCTATCAGTGCTGTGACAAAATCATTTGGCAGATAGCTTCCCTTTCCAGCTTCAACCTTCTCTATAATAATCTTGTCTCCATTGTTAATTCTGTCAAGAACACTGTTGCCAACATGCTTATCATCCTGTGTAGGTGCCTCTGTCCCCGGCTCTCCCGGTTTTTCCGTCGGTGCCTCTGTCTCTGGCTCACCCGGCTTATCTTCCTTTGCAGCCTTATCAAACAATACTACTGTTCCGAATACTGCCGGTGATGACCAACCCATGCCTGTGGTATCTGCCCAGCTTAATGTACCAGTTCTCTTTCCGTTCTCTGCATCGTTAATCTGAAGCTCAAGACCAATCTTTGTTCCTGACTTAACCTGCTCATGAGTCCACTTTATTGCAGCCTCAACTACATATCCATCCTCTGTAAGGGTCACTTTGCTTACAATATTTTCCTCTGCGCAATTAGATCCGTTAAATGAATGCTCATTTAGATAATTTATTCTATACTGTTTATCATCTTCCTGGTACGATTTTGTCTTCTGATTATTCTCATCAACAAATATTTCAAGTGAATCCTTCTCATGAGCTGCTTCGGCAGTGGCATCAAGTAAAGAATCCTTAACAGTTACCTGTACATAGAGATTCTCGTTATCCCAAAGAAGCTTAGCAGTGGCATCAGCCTTTGCACCAAGTCTAACTGTGAGAGGTATACTATCTACCTTGCCCCATATTGCACTGTTGTCTTTTCCTATGCTGATAGTTCCCTTATCAATCTGGGCAAATGGCTTTAACTGTGCTTTTGCAAAGTAATCGCTCTTCTCATCATGGCTTAATGTATAGTCATTAAATGCAGCCTTCATTGTTCCATCTGTTATCACCACATCAAACGTCAATGCGTCAAAGGCCTTAAGTGTAATATCATTTACCTCTACTGTAGCAATATATCCATCTTTGGTTGCCGTTGCATCTTCTCTGTTTACAGTTACTTTCTTTACGTTATTTCCAAGCTTAACGTAGGCTGTAACCGCATCTGTATCATCGACTGTACTGTCTTTTACATTTGCCAGGAACTTAATTGAATTCTCATTCCATACAGGGACAATTGCCGCTGATGTATCCGCCTTGCTTATAGTAAGCTCTGTACCTGCTGTAAACTTATCATCAATCTGCTGTGTAAATGTCACTTCCTGAATCGTAGGTGCAAGCTTAGTAGGATCCACAAATGCCCAGTAAGCACTCTTTACCTGGTAATCATCATCAAATAACAATGGGACCTGCTTCTTTGTCTCAGTTGCACCGCCGCCTACACTGCTTGATGTCTGTAACCATGAATACTTGTCAACTACACCCCAGACAGTTATACCTGACATATTGATGCCTTCTGACTTTAACTGCTTTACTGCGTCATATATTTCCTTATAGCGATATGCTAATCTTGTATATTCTTCCTGCTTTGTCTTGTCTGTTCCGTCATATGCATCACTTACGCCAAAATCGAGTTCTGTAATCTGAACCTTTCCTACAATGGCTGCATACTTCTTAGCTGCTGTGATGAACTCCTGTGCAGATGGTGAGCCTGCTGTCTGATAATGTCCCTGCATTCCAACTGCATCTATTCTTGTTCCCTCTGCTGCCTTTACATCCTTAAGAAGCTGTGCAATACCTTCGCTCTTTAATGCTGAACAATCGCCGTAATCATTGTAATAAAGCTCTACATCAGCCGGAACATACTTGTTGGCAAACCTGAAGGCATTGATTATAAACTCATTGCTTCCATATACTCTCCACCATGTGGAGTTCTCATTTTCATTTCTATAGGTTCCTCTGCCGTCACTTATGGCCTCATTCACTACATCCCAGCCGTAGAACATATCCTTATATTTGCTGTTTTCACCCATGTAATGCTCAGCCATTGTCTTTATGTACCACTCATGACGAAGAGTCATCTCTTCCTTAGAACAGAGTTCCTTGTCCTTATCATAATCAACATGGAAAAACCACTCAGGTGTCTGGGAATGCCATGTAAATACATGTCCTCTTATCCTTATAGCACTTTCCGGATGTTTCTGATTGTACTTATATACATACTCAAGCATTTCATCAGCTCTGCTAAAATCAAGCTTCGGTACTGTTATCTCTATGCCGTTTATTGTTGCCTTTTCTGTTTCCGGACACTTGCTTGCATATCCAAATGCAGCATCCGGCTTTAATTCATTACCGAAGGTTATGGCATTGAAATGTTTCTTTACAAGAGCCATTTCCTTCTCATCCTTGAGGTCGCTAAGACATATTGCCGTACCGACTATGAAATTCTCATCTCCCATAGCCTCCGTTACAACGTCCTTAAGATTAGGAACGTCATACTGAATACCTTCAACGGTATCCTCTTCCTCTACATCAACAACTGCACCTTCTGCTGCTGTCCAGCTGTCAAGTACTACATTTCCATTAAATGTAAAATAAAGGTCTCTTGTACCTGAAAGTCCTTCAAAATTACCTGTAAAGTCCTGGAAATCTTCAGATGCCTTTACATCAATCGTGCCTATTACCGTTCCTCTTTCGCTTCCTACCCTTACATCAATCTTTGTATCAGACTCTGCCTTCGCTCTTACTGTTATAGTGGAGAGACCCTTGGAGAAATCTGCTCCCTTAACACCGATAAAGCTTCCTGACGATGCATTTACAACTGTGTTTCCAAGTCCGGATACATTGATACCATACTGACGGAAAATATTCTCAGCCTGAACTGTCTGATATGGATTAAAATTACCAAGCTGCTCTACTCCTGTCATTGTAGGAGTTCCCTTATTTATTATTCCGTCTTCATTTACAGTAAGCTTATCAATATGGGTGCTTCTGTAGTTGCGGCTCTTGCCAAATACCTGTGAATCCACACTTCTTGTATGGTATGCAATATACAGCTCCCCATTAAATTCAAATATTGAATGGTGATTATTTCCACCGCCGCCTAAATTGGATGGATTAGGAAGTACTGTTCCGACATATGTATAAGGTCCCATAGGTGAATCACTTGTCATATAAGCGATTACAGCAGTTCCAACTCCGTCCTTCTTGCCGCTTGCCCAGTTAGTACAATATGAATATACATATTTGCCATTAATCTTGTTGATACCCGAATCCTCGAATAAATATGGTGCATCAATAGTTACCGGCTCACCGTCAAGACTTATCATATCAGCTCCCAGCTTAACGATTCTGGCTGTCATAGGATGCTCGTCCTTTCCGGACGGAACACCACCGCCAAAGCAGAGGTATGCACTTCCATCATCATCAACCATTACAGCAGGGTCAAATAACCACTCAACAGTATCACATGTCGGTGTCTGTCGGCTTACAAGCTGCTTTCCGAGAGGATCTGTCCAAGGTCCTTCCGGTGAATCTGCCGTGAGAACACCTATACCGCTTCCGTTGTCAGCAAAATATAAGAAGAATTTCTCCTTGCCATCAATTGTCTTGTGTGCTGCACATGGTGCCCATGAATTATTAGCCCACTTAGCAGCTCCCTCCGGTGCTCCTTCTTCTAAGTTCTTACCTGCAACAGGTATTGCACCATGGTCTGTCCAGTTGACAAAGTCTGTTGTAGAGAAGCAGTTGATTGTCTTTACCTTTCCATATGCATTCTCCTTCACGTCACCGTCTGCATTATACTCATAGACATCATTTGTTGCATATACATAAACTCTGCCATTGTACACCATTACGCTAGGGTCAGCACTGTAACGCTGTGTGGCAATTGGATTATTATTAGCCTTATCCTTATAGCACTGCTTAAATGAACCATCATTTACTTCAACAGGACTAGGTTCTTTGAGCTTAAATGTAACGCTCTTTACCGTCTTAGTCACTGTATCGGCTGTAAGGCTCATAAGATCAAGTATCTTTATTTCTGATTTAGGAACATTTCCGTTAAGATTACTGTCTCTTAATACATTGCTTCCATAGACAACCGCAGCCTCGGTAAAATCATCATCAGCAGCACACAGCTTTACTGAAAATTCCTCTGTTGAATCAACCTCAACTGATACATACTCTATTCTGGTCATATCAACTTCATCAGGTATCACATAGAACATCTGTGCATACTGACTCTTATATGTAAGCTTATGTCCGCCATCTGCCTCCTCGACATCAACTCCCCATGCAGCCTTTTGCTCCAGCTCTGTCATGCTGTATTTAAACTCAGTCTTTACAGCATCCTCTGCCTTTGGTTCAAGCTTGAATGTAATATTGCCAATTTCCTTAACCAGCTCTGTCTGGCTAAGGCTCATAAGACATAATACTCTAAGCTCAGCTTTTTCAACCTTTCCGTCCAGGTTATCCGCTGTTATTGTACTATTTCCATATACAATTCCACCTGATGTATATGAAGCATCTGCTGCACACAGCTTTACAGATAATTCTCCTCTATCTGTGTCGACTGCTGCTGAAATGAATCTGCTCATATCGACTTCATCAGGTATCTTAAAGAACACCTGATTATACTGTTTAGGAAATGTCACATTAAGCTTTCCATTCTCTGCTACTGTCTTTTCTGCTCCCCATAATGCTAAAATCTCAAGCTTTGAAGCATCGTATGTAAACTCATTCTTATCTGACACATCGACATCACCGCTTCCGTTCTCGCCTTCCTCAACAGTAAATCTCACTTTTCCCACTGTTTTTGTCTGCTCACCCTCAAGTAAGTTCATAAAACCAATAACGCTTACTTCTGAGAGCTGTGCTTTGGCATCGGCTTTTATATCCTTGGTGTTAAGCTGTGTTGCACCATATACATCTATGGCACTTGCAAAATTATCACGCTCTGCACACAGCTTCATTGAAAAGTATTCCGCATCCGTCTCCACCTCAACCGAAACGAGCTTGTTGACATCAACTTCTGCCGGAATACAATAAAATATCTGAGAATACTGCTTTGAAAAAGTAACCTTGTAATTTCCTTCCTCGTCCGTCGCATCTTCAGCCCCCCAGCGTGTAACGACTTTCAAGTCCTTTGCATTATACTCAATTACCTTCTGCTTTACAGCGTCCTGCACAGCAGCATCAAGCCCCCCGGCTTCAACATCTGTACAGACATGCCTTGCATCATACAGTTCTTTTGCGCTGACAGCTGATGCATTTCCCGTCAGCATAGCTCCTATCACCAATGTGACAATCGCCCTGCTCATAAATTTTCGCATATTGTTCTCCTTTACCATAAGAAATATATATACCCATTTGTGATTTTAACTAATTTTTTTATTTACATCTTGTCATTTTTAGCTATTTTTGTCTCATTTCTTGCTTTTGTTGTCAAATTGCACAATTTATAACAATCTTTCACATATTAGCTGTGCATTTTTATGTTAATCAGGTAATTTCTCATTTCATGGTAACTGTTCATGTAACAAAGTACTTTTTCTTCCATCAACTTCTGTAAAATAAAATTGTGGTGGTACTTTTTAATATATACATATTCATTTCTATTGTTTATAATGCATACTATGAATATAATGATGTAGGAATCAAAAGGTATTTTGCTCCCAAAAATATCGGATTGCTTCGTTCTTTGTTTACACTCTCGCAATCCTGATATAATAGTGTCAGCATCTAAATGTGCTGTACGTCAACCAAAATCACCAGAGCACAGCACTAACTGCAGATGAAAAATGCCTGCATGGATTTTACATTGTAGTTTTACAGCAGGCTGCTCAGAAACGAGGATTATAAATGAATAAACGAAATTATCAAAAAGAGCTTGAGCAACTCATCTCCAATATAGAGCCGGGCAGGGTTCCAACACTGCTATTGCATGCATGCTGTGCACCGTGCAGCAGCTACTGTCTTGAATACCTTTCACAGTATTTTTCCATAACTGTCCTTTTCTATAATCCTAATATCTCACCTGAAGCAGAATACACTAAAAGGGTTGATGAGATACGAAGGCTTATCGATAAGCTTCCGACTAAGAACAAAGTATCACTTATTGAAGGAAGATACCTTCCTGAGGAATTCTATTCTTCTGTAAAAGGGCTTGAAAATGAGCCTGAAGGCGGAAAAAGATGTCCTGTCTGTTATGAACTGCGTCTACGCGAGGCTGCTGTCACAGCAAAGGAACTTAAATTTGACTATTTTACGACAACCTTAAGCATAAGCCCGCTAAAGGATGCCGAAAAGCTCAATGAGATTGGAAAAAAACTTTCGGACGAATACGGTGTTGCCTACCTATATTCCGATTTCAAGAAAAAAAATGGATATAAGCGCTCGATTGAGCTTTCAAGAGAGTACAATCTGTACAGACAGAATTTCTGTGGCTGCGTGTTCTCAAGACATGAGGCGGACAACGAAAAATAGCAGGGAGCTTTCCCTGCTATTTTGCTATTTTGCTATTTTAATTATCCGGATAAAAAACGCACACCTCGTTGTCGAATTCCTTAATCCTAAGTCCAAAAGGATATAACAGCGGATAAGCTCCGCCTGCCGAACGCGCAATGATATAACATGCATGGTAGGTGAGATTCTCCTCCTCCGGCAGACCAAATATATATCTTCCAATCTGCTTAGTCTCCGTGTTGCTGCTCAAATCGATATCGTACGGTGACGGCGGTGTGTCAAGGCTCACCAGATAGAATATGTACATGATATAGGCCTCTGCCACATATATCGGCTTATCATTAAGATATTCCTGGCCTTCAATAAACTCAATTGCCTCCTTGTAATCGTCCTCCATGCCGACATACCTGTTATACTTCTCGGTTGTGAAATAGTATCTTATAAACGAAATCGAAAATACCAGATATGCCACGGCTATAACTGTCGATATAACAGCCCTGAGCTGAACCTTCTTCACCACATCTATGACGAATGCAATTCCGATAACTATATAGTACAGCACCGAAAAGAATATACCGTTCATCCTGCTTGTAATCGCCTCATTAAGCATCATTCCCATAATGAACTCTGCTATGAACCACAATAAAACGCCGGCTTCCGCGCTGAATTTTCTTTTTTTGATACTCTTTATAAAATCTATAATGCCTTTTATGAAGCCTACCGCAAAAAAAGGTATCGAAATTACATACAATGTCATGTATCGCTCATTGGTGTTAAATCCAAGATAGTCATGTAAAAAGATGACCTTGAGCATATTTACGATATTTCTTAGCTTCGGTAAACCTATCTCCTTGATTCTGTAGCCGTCAAGCCTTACTAACGTAAACTTCCATATCGTTCTTGTCTCAAGTCCAAGCATATTTATGAGCTGCTTGAATGACAGCTTTCTCATGTATAACAGGTATATGAACATCATAATCAGAAACAATATCATAACTATATAGCTGAGAGTGTAGGTGTACAGCACCAACCCGCAGGCTATACCTGCTATGAAAAAGTACACAGGCTTTTCCTTCTTCAATGCGTATGCAAGACACGATATAAAGACGGAGGCTGTCCCCAGCATGAGGTTACAGTCAAAGCCGAACCTTGCAGACATGATAAAATAAGGTGTGATAGCATACAACAGCGCCCATATAACCATCTTCTTTTTGTCCGCCCCGGTTGTTTTAAAGAACCAAATTCCCGAAAACATGACCATCATTGACATTATAACCGCCGGTATCCTCACGACAAAATGTGAAAAATCAAAAAACTTGAAGAGAATTGCCGTCATGTAGGTGTACAGGCTACTCTGACCTCCGCCGCCATAGTTCATAAACATGACCGGATAAGGATATCTGAACCTGTCCACACCATATTTTGCAATACACCACGCATCATAGGCAATTCCCGCCTCATCCACATTCCAGCCGCGCGGAATATCCCCAACCATTATCAGTCGAAGCATAAGAGCCAGTACAGCTGTGACTATGATTACAAAGGCAAGCGCATACTTTTTTACAAAATTTTTCATAGAGTCTCCTCATGTATTTGTTAGGCGCCATTGTCCAAAGCAGAATGTTCTGACATCAGAATCCTATAAAACAAAAAAAGAGAGAAAACTTCCCTCTTTTCTTTTCGTGTAACGGAGAAAGAGGGATTTGAACCCTCGCGCCGGTTGCCCGACCTACACCCTTAGCAGGGGCGCCTCTTCAGCCTCTTGAGTATTTCTCCATATCTGAACTTTCCAAATAAATATGATGTTGTCTGCGTACATGACGCATAGATAATAATACTAAAACTATTTCACTTTGTCAATCACAAATTCAAATTATTTTCACTTATTTTTTTAGAGCATTTTAAAGCTGGATTTTCTTATATTTTTCTATTGCTGTTTCATAGAGGTTGTTGCCATCTCTGTCTATCACAACTATTACCGGGAAGTCTTTTACTTCCAGCTTGCGGATGGCTTCCGCTCCCAAATCTTCATAACAGACAATTTCTGATTTGGTAATACATTTAGAAAGAAGTGCGCCTGCCCCGCCGATTGCTGCAAAGTATACTGCTTTATTACGGATGATGGCATCTATGACTTCTTTGGAACGTTTGCCTTTTCCAATCATTGCCTTTTCACCCAAATCCAATAGGGTTGGTGCATACTTATCCATACGGGTTGCAGTGGTCGGACCTGCGGAACCGATTGGTCTTCCCTCTCTTGCCGGTGATGGTCCCATATAATAGATTGTGGAATCTAAAATGTCTATCGGAAGTTCTTCTCCTCTTTCTAAGACTTCCATCATTCTCTTGTGGGCTGCATCTCTTGCCACATAGATCGTTCCTGTTATATATACATAATCTCCTGCATGAAGCTCTGCTGTCTTTTCTTCTGTTATCGGTGTTGTAATATATTTATCCATTCTATCACCTGTTCTTTCTATAATAAATAATGATATTTACCAGCTTTTATAATAAATCTATTATAATGCCTTTTCGTAGCACCACCAGTCTTCTCCATAAAGATCCGATTCACCACATTTTGTAAAATTCAATTTCTGATAGGAACGCATTGCCCGTTCATTTGTCTTACTTACCAGAAAATGCACACCTTTCATGCCACTTTTTTTTAATTCTTCCATGGTCTTTTGAATCATAACGCGTGCCATTCCACGATTCTGTTCTGTCTCTCTTATGACAAGACGAGCCAGCTCCGCAGATGGCTCTAACTGCTTCGACCAGCAGGTTAATGCATTTACTTCCGTATCTTCATCAATTGAAATTGCTCCGGCTATTTTATGGGCATTATCTTCTATTATAAATAATGCCTGATTTGCAAAATCTTTTGCAATGGTCTCCCGGCTTGGATATGTTTCATCCCAGGTGCAGCCTTCTGTTCCCATGGCACTCTGATATAAAGACAGTATTTCTTCTGTGTTTTCCGGATGTGCCATTTTAAAATGATATTCTTTTCCTTCTATTACAATTGCGTTCATTCTAAATCTCCCTTACCACATGTCTGTTTACATGACAACAGATGTTCACTGCCACCGGAAGTCCTGCTATATGTGTCGGGTATGTATTGATGTTTACCTTTAAGGCTGTAGTTGTTCCGCCTAATCCGCCCGGTCCGATGCCTAACTGGTTAATTTTATCTAACATTTCTATTTCCAGATTTTTTACATAAGTTATTTCAGAGTAAGAATCTATGCTTCTTGTTAATGCTTTTTTTGCAAGAATCGCACATTTTTCAAAGGTGCCTCCGATTCCAACGCCTACTACCATTGGCGGGCAGGCATTTGGACCTGCATCAGCTACTGCAGTCATGATGGCATTTTTAACACCTTCGATTCCTTCTGCAGGCTTCAACATGAAGACGCGGCTCATATTTTCACTGCCGAATCCCTTTGGTGCAACAGTCATTTTCACTTTATCGCCTGGCACAATGGAATAATGTATAACTGCCGGAGTATTATCTTTGGTATTTTCACGAATCAGTGGGTCTTTTACGACGGATTTCCGAAGATATCCTTCCACATATCCCTGACGCACTCCTTCATTAATGGCATCTTCTATAGCATCACCTTCAAAATGAACATCCTGTCCAACTTCAATAAATACCACTGCCATTCCGGTATCCTGACAAATTGGAATCTGCTCTTTATCTGCAATTTCAAGATTATCCTGTAACTGATTTAATATTTTCTGTCCTAGTTCAGATTCTTCCGTTGCAGCCGCATTTTTCATTGCTGCATCCATATCCCTGGATAAATAATAATTTGCTTCAATGCACATTTCTTTGATATTTTCTGTTATTTCACTTGTTTTTACTGTTCTTATCATTTCTGTCTCCTTTAATGCATCTGTACTTCCGGTAAAATCTCATCGATATCCATATAGTATTTTTTAAAATTATCCGGTCTTGTATAAATTTTTACCATATTATTTTTCATCATTCCCGCCGGATAAAAGAAAATGTTGCGGCTGTGAAATGTATGGATGCAGCCATTCATATCCTGATATCTGGCATATATCACATAAGGGCATCTGCCATTTACGTTTACATTATAATTCATATCTATATTTGAAATTTCTGCCATAATGTAATAGCCGTTATCTACAATTTTCTTTAAGCTGCTTTTATTATTGTAATGCAATATCAAAAAAATGACACCAATCAGGAAAAAGAATAGTCCGGTTCCGCCAAAGATGAGTCCTAACATTTTAAAGGCTTCCTCTTTACCGGACTGTGTCAGAAAAAGGATTCCCATTATTAAAAAGACAGAACCCAGCCCTGCAAATATCCATCCTATTATCATGATTGCGCTTATCCCTGTTTTTATTTTCGGTTTCATATTTTCCTACTTTCTTATATTGATTTTCTTTAATTTCTGCAAAATCTCGTTATGATGTTTTGATTTCATATCCGGGAATGCTTTCATCAGACGGCTGGATACTGCATTCTTTTTGGATAAAAGTTCATCATATTTATGACGCAGATTTTCGAGTTTTTCTATCTTTTCTGCATGCCCTTCTTTAAATTCTGCAGATTTTTCCAGTGCTTCTTCTACATTTTCATAAATATTTTCACCAATCTGGTTGGACAATACTTTAATTTTTGCTGCAATATCATCCATTACCTTTAACCTGCGGTTGAACTTCACAATAGTAGATACCGTTACTACTACGTCAATAGCAAATCCGGTCATTATAATTATAAGTAATACCACCCCCACAATATGCGGTATCAGATGAATGAATCCGTAAATAATCGGATGGATAATCAGCATAATAAAGGTACAAGCCAATCCCCAGAAAATTGAAAATTTCAGACATACATATCCCATTATATTAAAGGGTTTATCCGAGTAATCCCACCATTTATTATGAAATACTTTTTCCATTACGAATCCTGTTATAAATTCCAGAACTGATGTCAATAGGAAGGAACCTAAATATAATATCAGCAAATTTTTCTTTAATGGTGTCAGTAACACAACCACGATTAATACTCCACATCCGTAAATTGGACAGTACGGTCCGTTCAAAAATCCCCTGTTTACAAAGATTCCCCTATCCAATGCTGCATATGATACTTCGCTGCACCATCCGATAAATGCATAAATAATAAAAATCCATAGTACTTCATAAAATGTCTGTGGCATCTTTAATCCCCCATTATTTTTTGAAAGGGCGAAATCATGATACAGTGATTCCGCCCTCTTTTTTATAAAGTTTTTTATTCTTCTTCGCTATCCTGTTCTGCGCGGTTAATTAATTCACCAAGCTCCTTGGATATCAGCTCTTCCTCCGATGCTGATGCATCTTCATCTTCTTCTACAATAACACCCTCTGGCTGTTTCGGCTCCGGAATATCATTTTCCATAATGGATTTATCTTCTTTTACCTTAGCCATGCTGGCTACAGTTACTCCGTCATTTACATTAATCAGTTTTACTCCGGATGTTACTCTGCCCAAAAGTGCTGTTCCATTTACCGGAATCCGAATGATGATTCCTTCTGTGGTAATCAGCATTATTTCGTTATCCTGATTTACGGCTTTGACACCAATGATATTACCGGTCTTCTCGGTAATCTTGTAGCACTTCACGCCTTTACCGCCACGGTTCTGTGGTGAGAATTCAGACATCAGGGTACATTTTCCAAGACCTTTTTCAGATACAATCATCAGTGCATCACCCTGGGTATTTAACTGCATTCCTACGACTTTGTCGCTGTCTGCTAAATTCATACCGATAACACCCATGGATACACGACCGGTGCTTCTTACATCTGTTTCATGGAAACGGATACACTGGCCATATTTGGTTACTAAGATGATATCTTTATTGTTATCTGTCTTCTTTACTTCAATCAGTTCATCATCATCACGAAGGTTAATTGCTGCAAGACCTGTCTTACGGACATTTGCATATTCGCAGATTGGTGTCTTCTTCACAATACCATTCTTGGTTGCCATAAAGAGGTATTCACCTTCTTTGTATTCCTTAATCGGAATAACTGCGGTAATTTTCTCACCCGGCTGAAGCTGAAGCAGATTAATAATTGCGGTTCCTCTGGCTGTTCTTCCTGCCTCCGGAATTTCGTATGCTTTCATACGATATACTTTTCCGCTGTTGGTAAAGAACATCAGATAATGATGGGAAGTTGTCATGAGAAGTTCTTCGATATAATCGTTCTCAATGGTCTCCATTCCCTTAATTCCTTTACCACCACGATGCTGGCTGCGGAAATTATCTACGCTCATGCGCTTGATATATCCTAATTTTGTCATGGTGATTACCGTATTGGTTACCGGAATCAGATCTTCCATGGAAATGTCATATTCGTCAAATCCGATAGATGTTCTTCTTTCGTCTCCATACTTATCTGCAATCAGAAGAATTTCTTCTCTGATAACACCAAGAAGCTTCTTCTCATCTGCAAGGATTGCTTTTAATTCTGCGATTCTTGCTACTAATTCCTTATATTCATTTTCAATTTTCTCGCGTTCGAGACCTGTCAGTGCACGCAGACGCATATCTACAATAGCCTGTGCCTGTGCATCGCTGAGTCCGAAGCGGTTCATTAATTTTTCTTTTGCTTCCGGTGTTGTCTTACTTCCACGGATAATGGAAATTACTTCATCAATATGGTCTAAGGCAATCAGTAAACCCTCTAACAGATGAGCTCTTTCTTCTGCCTTGTTTAAATCATATTTCGTTCTTCTTGTTACAACTTCCTTCTGATGCATCAGATAGTAGTTTAACATATCAAGAAGATTTAAGACTTTCGGCTGATTATTTACCAGTGCCAGCATAATAACACCAAAAGTGTCCTGTAACTGGGTATGTTTATATAACAGATTTAATACTACGTTTGGATTTACATCACGACGCAGCTCAATACAGATTCTCATACCCTGACGGTCTGATTCATCACGTAAATCTGTGATTCCGTCAATTTTCTTATCTCTTACCAGCTCTGCAATCTTTTCGATGAGTCGGGCTTTATTTACCATATATGGAAGCTCTGTCACAATAATACGGTTCTTTCCATTGTTCATCGGCTCAATATTGGTAACTGCACGGACACGAATCTTTCCACGGCCGGTACGGTATGCTTCGTTGATTCCGGTTGTACCAAGAATCATTCCACCGGTTGGAAAATCAGGTCCTTTTACAATATCTAATAACTCTTCAATATCAGTTCCACGATTCTGCTCTACTTCATTATCAATGATTTTTACTACTGCATTGATAACTTCTCTTAAGTTATGTGGCGGAATATTGGTTGCCATACCTACCGCAATACCAGTTGTACCATTTACTAAAAGATTTGGAAATCTTGATGGCAGTACAACAGGCTCTTTCTCGGTCTCATCAAAGTTTGGCATGAAATCAACGGTATCTTTATTAATATCAGCAAGCATTTCCATGGAAATCTTAGAAAGTCTTGCTTCAGTATATCGCATTGCTGCAGCTCCGTCACCGTCTACGGAACCGAAGTTACCATGACCATCTACCAATGGATATCTGGTAGACCAGTCCTGTGCCATATTTACCAATGCTCCATAAATTGAGCTGTCTCCGTGTGGGTGATATTTACCCATGGTATCTCCGACAATACGAGCACATTTTCTATGTGGCTTATCCGGACCGTTGTTCAACTCTATCATGGAAAACAGTACACGTCTCTGTACCGGTTTCAGACCATCCCTTACATCCGGCAAAGCCCGGGCTGCAATTACACTCATGGCATAGTCTATATAGGATGTTTCCATCGTTTTCTTTAAGTCTACGTCATGTATCTGGTCAAATATCTTGTCATCCATCTATTCTTCCTCCTAGATATCCAGGTTCTGGACATACTTCGCATTTGCTTCAATAAAATCACGTCTTGGTTCTACTTTATCACCCATTAAGGTATTGAATGTTACATCAATTTCAGATGCTTCTTCTTCATCCATTACAACACGACGTAAGATTCTCTTCTCAGGATCCATGGTTGTCTCCCAAAGCTGCTCGGCATCCATTTCTCCTAATCCTTTGTATCGCTGAATCTTATTATTACCGTCTCGGCCTATCTCTTTTAAGATATTGTTGAGCTGTTCATCGCTGTAGGCATACCAGACATTTTTATTTTTCTCAATCTTATAAAGTGGCGGCTGTGCCAGATATACATAGCCCTGCTTGATTAATTCCGGCATGAAGCGATAAATGAAAGTAAGCATCAGAGTACTGATATGGGCACCATCCACATCGGCATCGGTCATGATAATAATCTTATGATATCTTAATTTACTGATATCAAAATCTTCATGAATACCGGTACCAAATGCTGTAATCATGGCTTTAATCTCAGCATTTCCGTAAATTTTATCAAGTCTTGCTTTCTCTACATTCAAAATCTTTCCACGAAGTGGAAGAATTGCCTGGGTTGCACGGCTTCTTGCAGTCTTTGCGGAACCGCCGGCGGAATCTCCCTCGACGATGAAAATTTCGCAGTTTTTCGGATCTTTATCAGAACAGTCTGCTAATTTTCCAGGAAGTGAGGTTCCTTCTAATGCAGTCTTTCTTCTGGTTAAATCTCTTGCTTTTCTCGCTGCCTCTCTTGCACGCTGTGCCAGAAGTGATTTTTCACAAATGGTCTTTGCAACCTGAGGATTCTGCTCTAAAAAGTATGTAAGCTGCTCACTTACTACGCTGTCTACGGCTCCTCTTGCTTCACTGTTACCAAGCTTCTGCTTGGTCTGTCCCTCAAACTGAGGCTCTTCAATCTTAATACTTACAATAGCAGTTAAACCTTCACGGATATCATCACCGGAAAGTGCCGGCTCAGAATCCTTTAAAATCTTATTCGCCCGCGCATATTCATTAAAAGTTTTGGTAAGCGCATTACGGAAACCTGCCAGATGTGTTCCACCCTCCGGCGTGATGATGTTATTGACAAAGCTGTACGTAGCTTCGTTATATGCATCGTTATGCTGCATAGCAACTTCAACAAGAACCCCGTTTTTCTCACCTTCACAATAAATAACCTCCGGATACAATGCTTCCTTGCTCTTATTTAAGTAAGTTACAAATTCCTTAATACCACCTTCATAATGGAATACCCGTTCTTTTACAGGCTCTTCCCTGTCATCACGAAGTGTAATCCTAAGATTCTTTGTCAGGAATGCAGTCTCTCTTAAACGCTGCTTTAATGTATCAAAATCATATACGGTTTCTTCGAAAATGCTTCCGTCCGGAGAAAAGGTTACAGTAGTACCGGTTTTATTTACATCACATTTTCCGACTTCCTTCAGTGGATACATGGTATGTCCACGTTCATAACGTTGTTTATAAATCTTTCCATCGTGAAAAATCTGTACTTCCAGCCAGTTAGAAAGTGCATTTACAACGGATGCTCCTACACCATGTAATCCACCGGATACCTTATATCCTCCACCGCCAAATTTTCCGCCGGCATGCAATACAGTAAATACTACTTCTACCGCAGGAATACCTGCTTTGTGGTTAATTCCTACCGGAATTCCACGTCCATCATCTTCTACTGTAATGGAATTGTCTTTATTAATCGTAACGATAATATGGGTACAATAACCTGCCAGTGCTTCGTCGACAGAGTTATCCACAATTTCATATACCAGATGGTGAAGTCCTCTCACAGAGGTACTTCCAATATACATTCCAGGTCTCTTTCTTACTGCTTCCAAACCTTCCAAAATCTGAATTTGGTCTGCTCCGTATTCCGTACTCATCTGTATTCCTCCTATTCACGGATTATTTTACATTTCATTTTTTTCACTTACTGTTCCGCTTATGACTTCAAATATTTTATCAATCTGGAAGCGGTTTCTTACAAATTCATCCAGACCGGTACAGGTAATGACCGTCTGAATATCATGTATACTGTTAAGCAGATAATTCTGCCTGTTACTGTCCAGTTCGGAAAGCACATCATCTAAAAGAAGTACCGGTGTATCATGGATACATCTTTTCACCAGCTCTATCTCTGATAATTTCAGTGATAAAGCAGAAGTTCTCTGCTGTCCCTGGGAACCGAATTTACGGATATCGATATCTCCGATAAAAAAGGAAATATCATCTCTGTGGGGTCCCACGGAGGTACTGCAGTATTTTCTGTCCTTTTCCTTCGCCCGGTTTAATTCATCTTCAAAAAAAGCTTCTTCGATATCCGGCTCATACGTCAGCGTCAGCTGCTCCCTGCCACCGGAAATGCTTTCATGGATGCCCCTGACAATTTCATTTAATTCTTCTACAAATCTCCGGCGCCGGCTGATAATCCGCCTGCCGTAAGAAATGAGCTGCATATCCCACACGGATAACGTATTTTCCAAATCCGGATGAAATACCATATCTTTTAACAGCTTATTGCGCTGATTTAAAACTTTATTATATTTGGTTAAATCAGAAAGATAAATTTTATCCAGCTGGCAGATTTCCGAATCTAAAAATCTTCTGCGCTCGGAAGGACCATTTTTGATAATATTTAAATCCTCCGGTGAGAAAAATACCATATTCAGCACACCAAAAAGTTCACTTGCCTTGCGGATTGGCACACCATTAATGGCAATTCCCTTGGAACGGTTCTTCTTCAGATGCATATCAATCTGATAACTCATCTGATATTTTTCTACCATAGTACGGATATGTGCCTCATTTTCACCAAAACGAATCATTTCTTTGTCGCGGCTTCCCTTATGGGATTTCGTTGTTCCGCTGACATAAATGGATTCTAATATATTGGTCTTTCCCTGGGCATTGTCCCCATATAAAATATTGGTTCCACCGTCAAGATTCAGATTTAACTCTTCATAATTACGGAAATTCTTAAGTTCAATGGACTTTATTATCATTTTACAATCTTTATGGTTTCGCCCAAAGCTTCCACTACATCTCCATCATATAATTTCTTGCCACGCTGTACTTCAACTTCGCCATTTACCTTAACTTTTTCATCTAATATTAAGAGCTTGGCAGTGACTCCGGAGTCTACGACTCCGGCGGCTTTTAACGCCTGTCCCAGCTTAATATATTCATCCCGCAGCTTAATTTCCTGCATGATTGCCTCTCTTCCTGCCTTTGCAAATCCTAGTTTGCAGCTGCATTAAAGTTTACCGGAAGAATCAGATAGATAAAGGTCTCATTTTCATCCCGGATAAAACATGGTGCCTTTGGATTTACCATATAAAGAGTTACTTCTTCTTCATCAATGACACGAAGGGCATCGATAAAGAATTTCGGATTGAATCCAATTAAAATATCTTTTCCATCTTTGGTAATATCAATTTCTTCATTCATGGAACCAATGAAAGAATTGATTTTTAATTCCATCTTATCATCTGTTATATTCATGATAATCGGCTTCTTATCTCCCTCTTTTACTAAAAGGGTAGCACGGTCGATACAGTCTAATAATTCACGTTTGTTAATCTTAACCTTTGTCTCATAATCAGAAGAAAGCATCTGTTCAATCTTAAAATACTCGCCTTCAATCAGACGGGAAACAACGGTGGTATTGCCAAATTCAAATACAATATGGTTGTCTGATAAATACATGCTGACATCTTCGTCAGCATTTCCCGGGAGAATCTTGCTGATTTCCTGTAAAGTCTTTCCAGGAACAACCACTTTCTTATGCTCATAATTATTTTTCAGTTCTATATTACGGATTGAAATACGGTGGCCATCCAGTGATACAACCTTTAAGCTGTTCTCATTAATTTCAAATAATTCTCCTGTCATCAGCTTATTATTGTCATTATCTGCAATAGAAAAGATTGTCTGGCGGATTACTTCTTTTAAAGTAAACTGTGAAATGCTGATTTCTTCATTTCTTTCAATATATGGAATATAAGAAAAATCTTCACCGGATTTTCCAATGATATTGAATTTTGCTTTTTCACAGGTAATGGTTGTCTTAAAGGAAGAGTCTGTTTCGATTACAACTTCATTGTCAGGAAGCTTTCTTACGATATCAGAAAAAACTTTTGCATCCAATGCGATAATTCCTCTTTCTTCAATCTCTCCTTCTATTTTTGTTTCGATTCCAAGTTCCATATCATTGGCAGTTAATTTAATCTCACCGGCAGAAGCATCTATTAAGATACATTCTAAGATAGCCATGGTCGTTCTGGTTGGTACGGCTTTGGAAACAATGTTTACACCATAAAGTAAATTTGATTTTGAACAGATGATTTTCATGTTGTTCATAACTCCTTTCGACATATATAAATATAATATTTAAAAAGAAATTAAACGTCTTATTCTTAGGGGATGTTAATAAGTGAATAACCTCTGCAACCCTTAATTCATAAGCATTTAAAAAAATTTTGTTACTGTATAACCTGTTTAAATGACTGCGGATTGTGTCTTAATAAAAAGTGAATAAATTTTTATGTAAAGTTAACATAATTAGTTATCCAAAGCCATTCCACAGCTAGTTCACAAATTATAAACAGAACCCTGTGCATAAATTAATTTGGGTTAATTTTTTTCTTAATGGTATTTAAGAGATTTACGGTTGCTTCATTCGTCTGTAATTCAGCTTCTACCTTATTAATACCATGAATTACGGTAGAATGATCTCTTCCTCCTAAGAGTTCTCCAATATTTTCTAAGGAAACCCCAGTCATATTTTTGCAAAGATACATGGCAATCTGTCTCGGCTTTGCAATATCGTTGCTGCGGCTTTTAGAAATCATCTGCTCTTTTGTAATATGGAAATGTTCGCATACCACATCAATAATAAGCTGTGGAGTAATCTCCCTTGGCTTGTCCGGAGAAATAATATTCTGAAGCTCTTTCATGGCTACTTCCATGGTAATCTCAGTCTGTTCGAGATTGGAGTAGGCAAGCAGTTTATTTAAAGCACCTTCCAGTTCCCTGATATTAGACTTAATATTAGTAGCAATGTATTTTAAAATTTCATCATCTAAATGGAAATTATCCATTTCTTCTTTTCTTCGCAGAATTGCCATTCTGGTTTCATAATCCGGAGAACCGATGTCAGCAGTCAGACCGCATTCAAAACGGGAGCGGATACGTTCTTCTAATGTTTCCATATCCTTTGGCGGCTTATCAGAAGAAATAACAATCTGCTTCTTAGCAAGATAAAGCTCATTAAAGGTATGGAAAAATTCTTCCTGTGTACTTTCTTTTCCTATAATAAACTGGATATCGTCGATTAAAAGTACATCGATATTACGATATTTCTCACGGAATTTTGTCATAGCTGTATTATTGCCATTTCGGATGGCTTCAATCAGTTCATTGGTAAAAGTTTCCGAAGAAACGTATAAAATTTTTACATCTGGATTATTGGACTGGATAAAATGTGCGATGGAATGCATCAAATGCGTTTTACCAAGTCCTACGCCTCCATATAAAAAGAGTGGGTTATAGACTTCTCCCGGAGATTCTGCAACAGCCAGTGAAGCTGCATGAGCCAGTTTGTTATTATTTCCAACAACAAAAGTATCGAAGGTATAGTTTGGATTCAAACTGGATTTGTCAATACTTTCTGTATTTACGAAAGCCATCGGTTTCGGTGTACGCATGGATTTTGCCTGCTCCGGCAGTACAAATTCGATTTCGTAATCCTTTCCAATAATTTCAGCGACTGCTACTTTAATAGGAAGAGTGTATTTCTTGGTAATGTAGTTAAGCCCCATCTGTTCGTCCGGTACCAGTATGTATAAAGTATTGTCTTTGACATCAAATACCTTAAGTGGTTCTAACCAGGTTTTAAAAGAAATGTCAGTAAGTTCATGCTCTTCCTTGACAGTTTTTAAAATTTTTTCCCATTTTTCAATGATCTGTTCCATAAAAATCTCCATGTTTCTATTATTTAAGCTTTTTAAAGCTTCTCATATTTATAGCATTATATAGAATCCTACTCTTTTAATAATAAACTAAATGGGGCAAATTATCAATGAGAACTTTTAAAGGTATAGGTGATAAGCCTAATGTGAATAAAGTGGATAAAAAAGCCTTTATTTTAGCGGAAAAAGCTATTCAAAATTAAGGCAAGGTCATTTTAACAACAAGTTATCCTTAAATTATCTACAGGTTATGCACAGGTTATGAACAATTGTGGATAACCTGTGCATAAAATTTTGATATATAAATTTTATGGTATGGAAGGAAGAAAATGGATACTAGATATAGATTGAAAATAGTTTCTTCCTTATATATATAGTAGTATAAAAATTAATTACCGAAAAATGCAGGTTTTACTTGACTTGACAGGTTTTTTTGTTATAATTGTACTGATGTTTTCTAGCATAGAGGAGGTGGATTATTATGCATAAAGGTAAGATGACATTTCAGCCAAAAAACAGACAGAGAAATAAAGTTCATGGTTTTCGTAAAAGAATGAGTACAGCAGGCGGAAGAAAAGTATTGGCTGCAAGAAGATTAAAAGGAAGAAAAAAATTATCAGCTTAGGCCACATTCATTGTGGTCTTTTC
>OHBX01000452.1_pt1 | contig 23631 bp, 20 predicted proteins | sample 1577441 | NCBI WGS metagenome assembly OHBX01 (sample SAMEA3879561, study PRJEB24766) | human gut metagenome | biome: human-associated habitat; feature: feces | place: USA | collected 1985/1987 | reverse complement strand
TCTTCTCCACGTCGAACACCCCGTCGTCCGTGTAGAACGGGTTGAACGAGATGGGCTTCTCCTCCGTGTAGGTGAAGTAGATGCCGTCCTGCCCGTGCGTGCGGCGGTGTATCATCTCGCACAGTCCCTGATAGGAGTTTCCCGTGTCCACCAGTACCACGTGCGTGCCCTGTTCATAATATTGTCTGACCAGATGGTTCATGAAGAACGACTTCCCGCTGCCGCTCGGTCCCGCGCTTCATCGGCAGGTCGGAGATGTCGATATGCAGCGGCTTGCCGCTGATGCGGTCCGCCATGCGGATGCCGAAAGCCGAGGGCGAGTCCCGGTAGTTGGTCTCCCCGGTGAAGAGGCACACCGACTGCTCGACGAACGTGTGGAACGATTCTTCCGCCGGAAAGTCCGCCGCATTGCCCGGTATGCCCGCCCAGAACAGCGTCGGGCAGTCCGTCGTGTTGTGGCGGGGCACGCATCCCATGCTTGCCAGCTGGCTCCCCACGTCGTTCCGTATCCGTTTCAGCTCCTCCCCGTCGTCGCTCCACGCCATCACGTTGAAGTGGGCGCGGACGGATTTCAGCCCCTGTGAGTGGGCCTCGTTCAGGTATTCCTCGATCCACTCGCAGTTGATGGCGTTCTGGCGGCTGTACCGCGAAAGCGACTGCATGTTCCTTGCCGACTTCTCGAAGCGGCGCAGCTCCTCGTCGCTGTTGCCGACAAACACGTACTGGTTGTAGATATGGTTGCAGGGAAGCAGCAGCCCCAGCGGAGCAGCGAACGACAGGCGGCAGTCCGAGCGGTCGGTCGAGAGCCGTTCGTATCGGTGGTCCGTAGTCACCGCCGCCGGCAGGTCTTCCGTGTCCGAGAGTGTGTGCAGGCACAGGCGGTTGCTGCCCACGCGCATCTCCTCCGCACTCATGGCGATGTCTTCCAGACAGTCCGTGTTGCCGAGTGACAGGGCGAGGTATCTTCCTATGATGCCCGTTTCCTTCTCCGTGCCTGTTAGTTCGTCATCGGAGAGCCGGCGCAGCCGGATGCGACCCGAATCGTTCAGGATGCGGGCGAACTGTTCCACCGCCTCCATGAACTTCACCGCCGTCTCCCGGTCCTGTATCTCCTTCGGGATGATATGTCCGCGGCACAGCGTGCTCCAGTTGCTCTGCCGCCTCATGCGCTCTCCTGTCGTCTTGGTCAGGAACAGGTAGCACCGGTGATTGAGGAAGGGACGCTCGTTGAAGTGCATCCCGTTGCTCCGTGCCAGGAAGCCCGTGCCCGTCTTCTTCCAGTCGGGGCGGTATTCCTCCTTTACATACCAGTCCTGCTTGTGCAGCACCGAGTAGTCGGGCAGCACCTTGATTGCCTTGCACCACGTGGCGTGGATGCCCTCGTATTCCTCTGCCGTCACGGTATAGACTTCCGGCAGTTCCACCTCGAAGGCGGCGGTGATGTCCGCGTCCTTCGAGATGATGCAGCCGTGTTCCACCGCCAGCAGCGGGAAACGGCTTTCCAGTGTGGTTGCTTTCATTACGTTTCTCATGTTTTTCCTCCTTTCTTTTTCCGTCTCAACAGATGGAACACCCGTCTGCGGTGGATCAGGTAGCGGGGGCGCATCCGTGCCGCACCCAGTTTCATCAGCCCGTGTTCCCCGTAACGGGCGTTCAGGCGGAAGGTAAGCCAGACCAGCACCGAAGCCGCCGCAACGCCGAAAGCGATACATACCCACTGATCGACCCCTGCCATGTAGAGGATGACGAACACCACGAAGACGGCCAGCAGGCCGCCCGCGAAGATGAAGAGGTACTGCGCCTTCAGGCCCCGGAACTCCACGCTCTTGCCGATTCCCTTGTTGATTCCATATTCCATAATTATTTGCATGACAGGTTGGACTACAAGAAGAAAGAGCGTAGGATCGTCGCGGCGACAATCAGGAAAATACACGCGCCGAACCAGCTCGCGGCGGTCTTCGACGTGTCGGGGTCGCCGCTCGAAAACTTGTTATAGACCTTGATCCCGCCGATAAGGCCGACCACAGCCCCAATCGCGTAGATGAGCTTCGTTCCGGGATCGAAGTAGCTGGTTACCATGTTGGTAGCCTCCGTAATGCCGGCGATGCCGTTGCCCTGCGCGAAAGCGGAGGAGATGGCGGCAAAGAGAAATGCCGCCGGAAGAAGAATCTTGTTCTTTCTCATAACTCGATAATGTTTGAATTGTGGCGCGGGGATGGATAGGCCCCGCACCGGGTTAAACTTCTTGATTCGGATTTTTTCAGTGGTTCGAGGATAGCCTCACGTGCTACCCGTAGTCTTTTTCTTTCATCGTGATGTCATTATGGGGTTAAACAAACTCACGGACGTCGAAACCCGTGGGAACCGAACCCTGCGGAGATGGGCTTTCCGCAGACCTCTCGGACATACGCCGGTGAAAGGCCGAGAGGTAGGTGTCGATCAGGGATTTTACCCTGTCGTTCCCGTCGGGGCGGCCCGAAACGATGACCTCGAACATGTCGGTCTGTTTCAGGCCCAGGAGGACACGTCCCGTTTCCTCCCTTTGCTCGTCTGTTGAAGGTGGATCATGTACCACGTGGCGGTAGGCTTCGCCCATCTGTTCAAAACTAACCCCCTGGGCAAGCGAGCGGCCCAAAAGGGGCAGCTCTTCGGTGTCGTCTTCATCCTCGTCATAATCCGGCTCCTCCGCGTCCGCATCCGGGAAAGATTCATCGTACAGCGGAAAGTCGATTTCCAGAGGTTCGTTAGGCTCCCCCTCGGGAGCGACACCGAACACTTCATCCAGGTCTTCCGGCGGAATCTGCCGGGGGTGTTCGGGTACATTCGTGGGCACAAATATATCGGCTTTTTCCGTAACTTTTTCAGTTTCAGATTCTACGGCAGCTTGTGGCCGGGAGTGGCGCGGGTCGAGGACAAAGCGGCTCCTGCCGATGATCTCCTGCCGGCAGGGAGTGTCTTCGGCAACGATCCCGTCTGCCGGTTCGTTGCGTTCCATCCGCCACAGGCGGAAAAACGCCCACAAGGCATACCCCACGGCAAAGAGGGGCAGCAGCCACAACGCCCCGTTCATCGCTCCTCCGCTTTGGGTTGCCGGGAGGCCACGGCCTCACGCTCCTCGAAAAGCCGCTCGATGGTTTCCCGGTTATCGTCCAGGTGCGCCTTGAGAACCTTGTCCACGTAGGCCGTGATCGTCACGTCGCCACGACCGATGACACGGGTGATCTCGCGGATACGCTCGTGATACGACGGACGTATCTTCACGTGCTTGTTACCGGCGAAAGGCAGCCGCAGCAGGCAGATGTAACGGGCCAGGTACTCGGCCTCGGGGGTGGGGACAGTCCCCACGGCGACCTCCCCCGAAGGGCCGTCGGGGACGATAAGGGTTTTCATCCTGCGCCGGTAGCGGCACACGCGGAAGATGAAGGGCACGGCGACGCAAAGGACGGCCGCCAGGATAACAGATAAAATAATTGCTTTGTCTGACATGATGGATTGTTTTTAATAGGTTGTAAATATTGGGTTCATAACTAAAAAATATCGGAGTTCCGTTTCTTGTAGAGTTCCGAAATTTCCTCCTGATAGGTCGCGAAATGCTGCTCCAGCACATTGTCCAGGTAGCTATACAGCGAGAGTTCGTTCTTACCGATAACCTGCACTATCCGGGTTATACGCTCGTGAAACTCCTTGCGGATATACACCGTTTTGCCGCTTCGGGTATTGGAGGGGGCGTTCCGGATAAAAAGACGCTCGTAATCCTGGCCTTTCCCTCTTCGGCGGCGTCCCTCCTCTTTCGTAGCCGACGAGGAGGCGGCCTCGCCGGACGGTTCCGATAGAGCCGATGCCTCCTCCTCTTTTTCCGGCGTGTAAGGATGTAATGGCCGGTTTCGGCTTTTGGCCTGGCTGATGATGAAGGAAGCGTCCAAACCGTCGTCATGTTCTTTTCCGCTCATAAGATTCTACTTTAACAGTTCGATCAATTCATCCACGAGTTTATCCAGGTTGCTGCCCCGGATCAAAGAACGGTCTGCCGGGAAGAGCGTGGAGCGGAAGACAGAGCGACGGCTGGCGTTCTGCTCACGACGAAAACGCTTGGTGTCAGGCAGGAAGGTCTTCAGAACAGGAAGCTCCAACTCTTTCATTACCGCCTCGTAAACCTGATATAATTCTGTCTTTTCACGTCCGTCCACCATGTTCCATAGCATATACAGCCCTTTCATCCGGGACTTCTCGCGGCCCATGATATGCTCCTTTACCACAACCGCGTAATTCAGGGTGCTTTCCATGACAACCCGGTCGGCACTGATCGGGGCGACGAGATAATCCATTCCGGCCAGGGAATGAATCAGATCCTCGTTATTGATCGTACCGGGAAGGTCGAAGAACACATAATCGAAATCACCTTGCGGCAGGAGGTAGTCGGCATCGGCCAACGCCTCTTTCGTGTTGCTTTCCACGACAGGATAGGCTTTCTTTTGAAGCCGGGTGAATTGTTCGTAAGCTAACCTCTTGTAATGTTCGTCTTCGAGGGCAAGCTTCAGGTCACGTTCCCGCATCTCCACGATGGAGTGTTGGGGATAATCGCAGTCGATGACCGCGACATTGAAACCCTTTACATAGTGCAGGTAAGAGGCTGCCAGCACCGTGAGGGTGGTTTTGCCCGCTCCGCCTTTTTGGGTGGAGAAGGCCACGAATTTCGTTTTCTCTTTCATTGTTCCATGCGTTTTTAGTTATACAATCGGGTAATCGTTCATCTCTTCACGTATCCGGGCAAGTGACGGCATGAGATTTTATGCAGGTATGCCGGCACGCATATATGCTGGTGCGCTGGCAGGCTGTTACGCCGGTATGCCGGTGCATGGGCGCGTGTCCGATTTTATACTCATGCGCAACCGCATTTGCTTATCCGGACAAAGACCCGCTTTTTCCTCTGCACACGGTGTTTTCTGCATCCGTCCGCACGTGTGCGGACAGGAGGATGTGTCATTGCCCGTATCCGTTCTCACGTGCAAAGTAAACCCTTAAAAACACGGGTTGTATGCTCTTTTTCCGCTATGGCCGCGTGTGGCGTCAAAGTGGACGCAAGTGGCATAATCGCTTGTGGTACAAGCGATTGAATAGGTCGGTATCTTTGCCTCGTGAACGATCCCGACGCTAATGAAGCCGTCCTTGCCCCGTTTTACGGCGGCTCTTTCAATGTTCTGTCCGCGAGCGGGCAGAAGGTATTTGCAAAGGGCAAATAGCAAGCTGTGTTTTCTGCTGCACGATTCTCGTTTTGCAGCAGAAAACAGCTTGCCCGCAAGGGGGAGAAAGCACCTCCGGAGTCGGTGCTTTTCAGAAGGGCGGCAAGCCGCGAAGGGATCGGAATTTTCAGGAACCGGTGGGGCCCTGGCCTCTCCTTAAAATTTCGATGCGATGGAAAAGAACAGAAAGCCCCGAGGGGGCAAAGGGGGACGACCCGCGAAAAACGACCCGGCCGTTTACCGCTTTTCGGTAAACTTTTCAGCCGTGGAACATGCCCGTTTCCTCGACCTTTACGAGCAGTCCGGGCTATTGTCCAAAGCCGCTTTTATCAAAGCGAGAGTGTTCAACGAGGCGTTCCGGGTGGTAAAGACCGACCGGGGAACGCTCGAATACGTGGCGAAGCTGACCGCTTTCCACGCCCAATTCCGTGCCGTGGGAACGAATTACAACCAGGTGGTGAAGGAGCTGCACGCGCATTTTTCCGAGAAGAAAACACTCGCGCTGCTCTATAAACTGGAGAGAGCGACACGTGAACTGGCGGCCGTCGGGCAGCAGGTCGTGTCGCTCTCCGAAGAGTTCGCCGGCTCCCTCACTATGTCGATCGGGGCGACGGGAAAGTACTGCTGACCCACATAGTGAGGGAGCCGGCGGATGGGCGCTTCAACGTGGCCGCGACGGCAGAAGACCTCCTGCGCTGGATGCCCTCGCACTACCGGACGGAAAAACCCGTCGTGCACGTATCGCTCAACCCGGCTCCCGAAGACCGCCTCGACGACGGGCAACTCGCGGAGATAGCCGGGGCCTACATGGAGCGCATGGGCTGGGGAGGACAACCTTATATCGTATTCAAGCATACCGACATCGGACGGGAGCATATCCATATCGTGTCGGTGCAGGTGGCCCAGGACGGGCGCAAGATAAACGACAGCAGGCGCAACGAACGCAGCGTGGCCGTTACCGAGGAACTGGAACGGGAGTACGGACTGCATCCCGCCAAAGGGAGAAGGCGGGAGAAAGGGCAAGGGATCGTCCCCGCCGATTACACGCGGGGCGACCTGAAACGCCAGGTGGCAGCGGTAATAAAACCGGCCGTGGCGACATACCGCTTCCAGACCCTCGGCGAGTTCCGGGCATTGTTGTCCTTATATAATATAGGTATAGAGGAAGTCCGGGGAGAGCGGAACGGAACCCCCTACCGGGGATTGCTCTACACGCTGCTGGACGAGAACGGGGACAAGGCAGTGGCCGCGCCGCTCAAATCCTCACTGTTCGGTAAAGAGGTCGGGTATGACGGGCTGGAACGGCACATGGAGCGCAACGCCGAACGGTTCGGGAAGGACGACACGAGGAGGCAAATCCGTGGCCGGGTCGATAAAGCGCTTCGGGGAGAACCCACGGAGGAAGAACTGCGCGAACGCCTGCGGGGAGCCCGGGTGGATCTCTACATACGACGCAACGAAAACGGCCGCATCGTGGGAGTGACGTTCATTGACCACGAAACACGGACGGTCGTGAACGGATCACGGCTGGGAAAGGCATACTCGGCCAACGCCTTCGAGCTGCGCTTCGGCGGGAAACGGAATCCCGGGGAAAACACGAGGGACTTGTCCCCGAAACAAGCGCCTGCCGGACGGGACGGGCAACGGAAGCGGAATACCTCACGACGGAGGAAAGTATAACATCTCAATTATCATTCATTTATTAAATTTTACGGTTATGCAACAGGAAGACGACCTTCGGGGTCTTGCAAAAACAATGGATTTCATGCGGGCATTGAGTATCTTGTTCGTGGTTATCAACATCTACTGGTTCTGTTACGGGCAGATACGGGAATGGGGAATCAATATCGGCGTGGTCGATAGGATTCTGCTGAACTTCGACCGCACCGCGGGGCTGTTCCGGAATATACTATGGACGAAACTTTTCGCCGTCGTGTTCCTCGCCCTTTCATGCCTCGGGACAAAAGGAGTAAAAGAGGAGAAAATTACCTGGCGGAAAATCACGGCATCGCTGGCCACGGGAGGCGTGCTGTTCTTCTTCAACTGGTGGCTGCTGGACTTGCCGCTGACGGCGATGGCGAACGCGGCTTTCTACATACTGACCCTATCGGCCGGGTATATCTGCCTCTTGATGGGCGGCGTGTGGATGTCCCGCCTGCTGAAGAACAATCTCATGGATGACCCTTTCAACAACGAGAACGAATCATTCCAGCAGGAAACACGCCTGATCGAGAACGAGTACTCCATAAATCTGCCGACGAAATTTTACTATAACAAACAGTGGAACAACGGGTTCGCCAATGTCGTAAACCCGCAAAGGGCTTGCATCTGCATGGGAAGCCCGGGCAGCGGGAAGAGTTATTGTGTTGTAAACCAGTTCATTAAACAGCAAATCGAAAAGGGCTATACCCAATACATCTATGACTACAAGTTTCCCGATCTTTCGGAAATCGCTTACAACCACCTGCTGAATCACCAGAAAGGTTACAAGAAAATCCCGACTTTCTACGTCATAAATTTCGACGACCCGCGCCGCTCGCACCGCTGTAACCCCATTCACCCGGACTTCATGACCGATATTTCGGACGCCTACGAGAGCGCCTATACCATCATGCTCAACCTGAACCGAAGCTGGGTGCAGAAGCAGGGCGATTTTTTTGTGGAAAGCCCCATTATCCTTTTTGCGGCCGTGATCTGGTTCCTGCGCATCTACGACAACGGGCGGTATTGTACCTTCCCGCACGCCATCGAGTTCCTGAACAAGCGGTACGAGGATATTTTCCCGATTCTGACATCCTACCCGGAACTCGAAAACTACCTCAGCCCCTTTATGGATGCCTGGCTCGGAGGCGCTCAAGACCAGCTCCAGGGCCAGATAGCATCGGCCAAAATTCCGCTTTCCCGCATGATTTCGCCCCAGCTATATTGGGTCATGTCGGGCGACGATTTCACGCTCGACATCAACAACCCGGACGATCCCAAGATACTCTGCGTGGGGAACAATCCCGACAGGCAAAACATTTACGGAGCGGCTTTGGGATTGTATAATTCCCGGATTGTCAAGCTCATAAATAAGAAAGGCCAGCTCAAATCGGGCATCATCATCGACGAGTTGCCGACAATCTACTTCAAGGGACTCGACAACCTGATCGCCACGGCCAGAAGCAACAAGGTCGCCGTGCTGCTGTGCTTCCAGGATTTTTCACAGTTGAAGAGGGACTACGGGGACAAGGAGGCCGCCGTCGTGATGAACACGGTGGGCAACATCTTCTCCGGGCAGGTCGTAGGTGAAACGGCCAAGACACTCTCGGAACGGTTCGGTAAGGTATTGCAGAAGCGGCAGAGCATGACGTTGAGCCGCAGCGACAAATCGACATCCATATCCACGCAGCTGGACAGCCTGATCCCGGCCTCGAAGATCTCGACGCTCACGCAGGGAATGTTCGTCGGGGCCGTGGCGGACAATTTCGACGAACGTATCGAGCAGAAGATTTTCCACTGCGAGATTGTCGTGGACAACGAAAAAGTGAAAGCGGAAACGGCCCGGTACAAGAAGATACCACAAATTACCGATTTCACGGACGAGAACGGGACGGATCACATGAAACAGGTCGTGCAGGAAAACTACGAACGTATCAAGGCAGAGGCCGGCCGCATCGTCGCCGAGGAACTGGAACGTATCAAGAACGACCCGGTGCTTTGCAAGCTCCTGCCGGAACAGAACTAAATGAACACAAACACCCCCGCAAACAACCTCCGTGACCTTAACCGGGGCTGTTTCCTGGTTTTATAACCGTACAGCCGGTGTTTTGGAGCATAAAGTAGTGATTATGTGAACGGAAAACATTATTTTTGTGTTCGGAATCCTTTTAATTATAAGTATGACAGTTACCGATATATACGAAGCAATGAACAGCAAGGCGGAAGCGTTTTTCGAGTGGTTGCAGGCTCACCCGAAATACGGGTTGCTGTTTGGTGTCGGGTTGCTTGCCCTATGGCTTGCAGGGTTGCTGTTCCGTTGGAAATGGGCGTGTCATTGGCAGTTTAACAGCAAACTGTGGTTATTTGATGATTGCAAGCCTGAAACACGCCGCAGGGTTCAGATTGTGTTGGTCAGCGTTCTGATTATACTTATATTGGTTGGTTTCTTTGTATGGAGATAACGGTATGGAAAAGGACAATCGCAAATACCGGATCTGCTTCATCGACTATATGTGGTATGTAGCCGAGATATGGCACGAAAGGGAGCGTACCAATCTCAACGGACGTATGCTACTGTTTTGGTGCTGGCTCTTCGTCCTACTCATACCGCTTGGGGTTCCGCCGATATTGCGCCTTTTCGGCTGGATGATTGGTTTGGCCATAGTGATTCCTCTCTGCTTTCTTCCCGATTTATTCTGCAAGCTACGCTATACAGCCGGACGGCGTGAAGCACTCCGTGAACATTACGGGAAGATGAAACATCCCGGCAGGAAGCTCGCCAAAATAGTTCTTATCGCTATCGCCCTGATCGTGGCAAATGTAGCGCTGATGTTCCACCTCGGATTTATACATTGGGCATGATGAAACGGCAGGAGAATAAGCAACGGTTTTATCTCTGGGACTACCTCTGGTGGATGGGGGAGAAATGGAAGCAGGCAAGACGAACAGGCAGGGTCGATGGCGAAATGATGCTCTCGATTTATATCTTCGCTCTTTTGATATTCCCTATGATGACTGTTACTATCCGGCTTTTTCCAGGTGTGTCGGCATTGTTGCCATGTGTCGTTTTTAGCATTGTCACATTTGCCGTTATGTCGCTCGTCAGCAGGATTTACAAATGGCGAGGCAAAGCAGTGATGTCTCACTATGCCAAGTGCAGGTTTAACGAACTCCTTGCGGTTCTGTTATTTTTCCTTGCGATGGCCATTATCTGCTTTATGATGTATCTTCTTGACAAAAAGTGATACATACTTTGATACGGACTCCGGGCCGTTATATCGAATGGTCTAACTCGATGTACCAGTTTCCCTTGATGGGCTTGTAAAGCGTGGTGTCGTTGTACGTCCTGCGGTAGATCTCGTTCAGGTCGCCATGTTCGGTGATACGGATATTCCGACGGCTTCTCAATCCGGGATCGTAAACGAAACTCTTGGACGTTCCGGCATCCACGATGCCGTGGGAGTAGTACGGCATAACGAGGCTCACATATACCGAATCTGCCGTTCCCCATTCCCTGCGATCAACAAGGATAAAACCGCATCCAATCTCTGATAACAGGGAGTCGAGTAGGATTCGCTCCGGCTTCAACAGTCCATATACCGGGATGTCTTGTTCATCATTCGTTTCATGGGATGTATCGCTTTGCTCCATTGAATCAAGTATAATAACCTCTTCCGGAGAAAGCGGCGGGTAGTGAAAACTACCTTCTGAACTCTCTGCCATGATTTCGTACACCTTACGGAACGCCACCTCGTGCGTGGTGAAATGGCGTATCATTTCCTCGTCCGACGGCGGCATGGGAGGCTCTCCGCAGCTTACGGCAAGCAGGATTACAAATAACAGGATTATGACTGGTGTTCTCATTTTCTAATGTTTAATGTTCTGTGGCAACCAATCTTGTTTAGGGAGTTGAGCCATTTGTTAATAGCATCCAATCTGTTATTCTGTTTAATGGTATCTTCATTTCTACATAATTTGATTTGCCGAATAACAGAGTTCTGCATAATTGAATCGGATTTGAAAAGCAGTTCTAAAACGGCTTCATAACATTTGGAATATCTGGACAATTCATCCAATATATTTGCGTCTTTTAGAATATACAGGTTGAAATTGTACACAAATGACTTGTAACTGAAAATCTCCGACTGTAATGCTGCTGCATCAAGACAAGTATAAAACAATTCCTTATCGTGCTGATATAGCCACATATAATCAGATGGGTTCAGGTTGTAGTGCAATAAAGTTTCCGAACGGACAAATGGAAGCCCCGTATTTGAGCCTACCAGATAACGGTATGTCTCATTGACTATTGACTCAACTATTTCAATGGATTCTGATTGTTTGTCCGATTCCCGTATTTCTGTAAATGTATCGGCAATAAGAACTTCCACATCCTGCGATTTGTAATATATACCGTTTTTTTGCCAGCGGAATCTACGGATATATTCTTCAGAAGTCGGACAACAGAACAGTAAAGTATTTAACAATCGGTTCAGATATATTCGCTTATCTGGAATATGACAACGGTGTAACCCTATTATGGAGCCATAAGCGTATAGCTTTCCAAACTCGTTTTCCTCCGAATTTGAATTTTTAGGCATGTAATACAACCGCACAATATTGGAAATGAAATAATATATATCAAGATATTTCAATGTATCAGCCGATTCTCCATATTTGTTAAGTAAATGCCGCTCCAGTTTCTCGCCATACCATAAGTAGCCATCGGGATTTATTTGAAACAACCGATGAAACTTAGGTCTTGATAATGAAAAGTTCTTGTTTCTACTTTTCATTCGTTCCAGTAAGGCGACAATAATTCTATTCGTTATATCCATAGCTGTAATGTTTGGTGGCTAACCGACCTTTAAGGGGAGGTTGAGCCGCTTGTTAATCGTCTTTATTGGATTGAATGTATTATTAAAGATACTTCGTCTTTTTGATAAAGATAAGTTTTTATTATACAAGATGTTTTTTGTAATGATAAAAAAACTTTAACCGACGCTTCACAATAGGGAGACAAAGAATCAAATAGGACTAATTCAGTAGAATCCCATTTTACTTCAACTTCTTCTATCGGTTCTGCCCCAGTTACTATATCATTCTCCAGAAGTTTTTCCACCGTTAGATAATCGGGAGCATACTTCCAACGAATTATTAAAATTGCTCCATCTTTATTTACTATGCGTGTAGCCATCGGTTCATCTCCCATTACCAATAAGACATGATTGTCTATATAGATTTTCCCCAAGTAATCTGTTACGCTACATATAGCATTGTAGTTTTCTTGACCCTTCCATTGATGGGCATATTGTTGCTCAACAATGACAAATGGGCTTCCTGATGTTTCAATCCAATTATTCATATTTTTCTCAGCGATTAATGGTTTGCAGCGTTCCGCCTTATTCAGTCGGTAGTGCTGTTTGTTATAAACTCTTTTTTCTTTATTCTTTTGCCGTTACATGTAAAGCCATAAGTAAAAGCTGCATCTATGGCTTGTTTTGCACTCTCAAGAATATAATGATACAAATTATCATATTTACTAAAGCATGGAGAAAGAATGTAGAAGTTTTTAATATTTAAAGGAATATAAATCCCCGTCATATCGGATATTCCATAGCGTGCTTCCTCCAAATTTGGTACTGGTATGGAAATAGATATTTCAAACTCTTTATTAGATGGGAAACGTTTTGCCCGTTTGAAAATCCCAATCCCCCCATTAGTATTTCGAAGATTTATCTGTATGAGAAGTTTCCAATCTCCCAAATCATCTAAGTTGATTTGGTTATTGTAATCTTCCATATAACCATTCAACTCTCGGTAAATTGAGCGCAGTAAGTCCAATTCTCCAAGTTCGGGGATTTCACTACTTATTAAAACTGCATATTGATTATTCATACATTCATCCTTATATCCAGAGTTTATAATGTTTGGTGGATAATCATCATTAAAGGAGATTGATCCGCTTGTTATCTGCCCGCTTTATTCCTCTTCTTCGATGAAATGATTTATAAAGTAATTGAATGACTGGGCGATGTAACGAGTATTTGTTTCAAAGTTGTATTCTCTTGAAGCGTTTTCGTCCCACTCGTCAGTCAAGTAATAGTAAATCTTTTTATTCTTCAAGTTCAACGCATAATAGTTTCCACCCGAATCCATAGCAAAAGGCAACAGGTTGCTTGGCATTAGATTTCTGCTCCACATGTCTTTGGCTATGACTTCAATTGTTTCAAAAGCATTGGTGCGTTCCTTTATCGGAAAGAACGCATTTATCTCCACCCAATCCAAATCCTCGTCCTGCGGTTGAAAACAATATGGTGATGGCATACCACCGTTGAACTTGAGGTAAAAGTTCTTCATGCCTGCCGGAATCTTTACATTCAACTCAACCTCAAAATTCTTTATATCTTCTTTTGTTAGCGAAGCCGAACAGTCCGAAAGTTCAGGCATTACACCTTCTATTTCTATAATCTCCGTTTGTTGTTCCTCTTCGATTTTTGGGAAAGCAACGAGATTATTGAAAAAATCATCTATTGAATCCGCTATCAATTGAGGTTCATCAAAAATAAATGCATCGCTATTTTTTACAAAACCAATAATTTTATAAAAATATACAGCTCTGTTTTTTATATTGATTGCAATTACACCAATATTTCTCAAATTGTTATGTCCACTGGCAAATAGCAGAATATTGTCAGAAATCGAATTAGAACTACGATGCTCCAAGGTTTCTCCTTCAACAGTATGAAAAAGAGCATTCTTAAAACTCTTATTATATTTGAACGGTTGGAAAATTATAATTTCCACTTCGTGATATTTGTTTATGGAGATGGTTTGCTGTTTAGGTTCTCCTCCATTATATTGCAAATAGAACTCTTTCAGTCTTTCCGGCAAGGCATACCCCAATTTACTCTCAATTTCTTCAAAATCTTTGAGAGTAAGACTTTTTTGACAATTTTCTAATTCTATTTTCATATTCATTCTTTTTATGGGCAGATAATGTTCGGCAGCGTTCCGCTTATTCAGTCGGTCTGCTGTTTGTTATCAACTTATATTTTGTCTGACAACACCATGTTCATAAGCCAAACTATCACATTCTTTTTGCATATTGGTCAGAACATCTTCGACCACTTTTAAGGAAACTTCTTGTGGTACATTTATGGATACGAATGAAGGGAGATTAGAAATCTCTACCTTACATCCCATATCAAGTAGTTTGTCTCTGACCATCTGCATACGTTTATCGTTAAAATGTACCCTCAATGTGCTATTTCCAGAGGGATTCACTATGGATTGAAAATGATATTCGCCATCTTCTTCTGTAACACATATCTCATCCCCCAAACTGATTCCATAGGTATAGAATGGCACATTATCGACAATATAAGTATCATTACTTGCCTTTTTGCACCACAAACCTTCAATAGAAAATGGTGGATAGCCATCTTCATCTTGTTCCAAGTGAAATAGCACTTTTATATGTTTGTCTTTTTTCATTTTATTCATTAATAAGTTGATAATGTTTGGCGGATAATCGACCTTAGGGAGATTGATCCGCTTGTTAGCCACCGTTAATTTACCATCTTGTTGTTTCACATATGTTTTTGAAACGATCCAATATCATATTTGATTTTACGTCATTTCCTAAATTTATTCTTATCCATTTTAAGTTAGGCAGATTTATTGGTGTTACATCACGAAATGAATCTACACCCAACATAGGTACATTCTTTTCCACATCCAAACTTTCTAATTCACGGTTCAATGTAGGCATTTGTTCCAATCGTTTCATATTGCATATTCCAATACGGCGTAAATTGGGAAGGTTACACAAGTTTGGAACATGTGATAAATTACTTAATCCGTAAAGATAGATACATTGTATCATCTTCATACCCAAAAGAAAATTCAAATCTCTTATTTTAGGGGACTTATATATGGTTATAGATTTAAGATTTGGCATCTTATATCCTAATTGTGTTCCATCTTTTAGATTATGACATTTCAAATTTTCAAGATTGGGAAGTTTATCCAATAACATTGAATCCAAACCTTTGACCTCTAATCTCCGTAGGCTAAATAGTTGATTTATAGTTTCATACTGGCGCATGTCCAAATCGCCATTTAAAACCAGTCCGAGTATTTCAAGTTTCTCTAATTGGACTAATTCGTCAAGCACTATTTTATCATCATATAAATCGCTTATAATAAGCTTATTCAAATTTCTAAAAATTGATATGCCTATGATACTTGTCAATACTCTTTTACGGTTATATATTTCTATATCAACAACCTTTTCAGCCAAACACTCAAAAACGTCAAATTTAATAATATTGTTGTCTTCGGCACATAAGCAGAGCTGAATGTTGGTATCGCTTTTTATAGCATACTTTCTAAGATGTTCGAGGTTGCATCTATTCGGTTGTTCAGATATAATTAACCGAATTACATTCTCTTTTTCTTGTAAGGACGCAATTTGTTCCTCGCTATATTTATTCAAATTCTCTATAACCATATTATTTTTCAGGTGGCTAATGTTCAATAGCGTTCCGCTTTAAGCAGTAGTGCTGTTTGTTACTAACGAATTCATTCATTAATTGATGCTTTCATTTTTTCTACAATTACATCAATATATTGTTGTGGAATGTTTTTATTTTTATAGTTCTCAATAGCATCAAGAATACTTTGTTTCAATATCTCAACACATTGAGAATCATTTGCTGTTTCAAATTTATCAAATGGGAGTAGAATTTCCAATTCTATCCGATTACGTTTTTTCGAATATCGACTTAATGGATTTGTAGTAAATCCTTTTAAGCAGAATACATAGAAACTTAGTTCATTAATATATGAAATATCACATAGACAATCCATATATTCTATTACAGAGTTTCTTGCTTTACGAAACTTATCAGAAATACTATGTTCCAATTCACCTCCAATAAAAACTTTCATACAAATTTGTTATCGTTAGTAATGTTTGGTGGATAATCAACCTTTCAAGGGAGATTTATCCGCTTGTTATGGTAGTTTATTCATATTGTTCACACTCTCGCTCTATGTCAGCAATTATCTCTTGAACAGTACGAATTATACCTTTCCCCTTTGACAATGGGAATACAGCCAACATCACATTGTCTTTTTCTAACTTCGGTAATAACTTCTCAATGAAGTCATCAAGAGGAATAGAATTGGGTTGATAGTTATCCCATTTACACAATTCTGCAAATTCCTTTTCGCTCCATACAGGAAATAAAACTTGCTCATTATTTCCCATTAAAGCCCAACCTTCTTTATCCTTTAACCCCCAAACTTCTTCAAAGTCTGAAACTTTACGAATAAAGTAGCCATATCTTTCTGCTGCTGAAAGATTTACTATATTTTTAATCCTGCTATTGTTCATTTTTCTACCATAATGTTCTGTGGATAATCGACCTTTATAGGAGATTAATCCGCTTGTTAGTTGCATATTTATAATCTCGATAAAAGGATATTTAGCTCCTTTATTTCCTGCCTTTCATCATCATATACCAAAGCATTTCTATATGAATGATTGCTTGTACATATCGTTCCTATCTTGGGAATTTCTTGTATGTCAGAGTTGGATATTAATAATCCATTCAAGATACATTTACCTATATATGCGGAATGTTCCTTGAATAAGGGAATTTGTTGCAATCGTTGGATTATTGCATTAAGTGCTATGTCTTTTTCTTGTTCCCTGATTGCAGACAAAGGTAAGAGTAAATGGAACAGTACATCTCCATATTTCTCTTTTGTAATCCTCATTAATTCCGAATATGTGAGATACTTCAAGTGAAAGTTGCCACTAACTTCCCCGATTAAAGTGTCATTCAAAAAATAATATGTACAGCAAGGATGAAATTCTATTGTCAATACAATATCGCTGCCGATAGGAAGTGTTAGAGTTCTTGGATTTTCTATTTCACCTTGATTTTCGGATGTTTTCAAATCAATTTGAGATAGCCAACACCAATATTTCTTGTACTTCTTTTCATCCAACAATGTTGGTACAAGTTCTTCATCCCATACTTCATCAAAATTCGCATCCCTTTCTTCATCAAAGGCTCGAATATGATGATGTAACATTACGTTCCAAAAAAGCGCATTTGAAAACGAATATTCTTTTTCTGATATTACATTCATTTTTATTTCGTTTTTGACCGCAACTAATGTTTGGTGGATAATCAACCTTTCAAGGGAGATTTATCCGCTTGTTATGGTAGTTTATTCATATTGTTCACACTCTCGCTCTATGTCAGCAATTATCTCTTGAACAGTACGAATTATACCTTTCCCCTTTGACAATGGGAATACAGCCAACATCACATTGTCTTTTTCTAACTTCGGTAATAACTTCTCAATGAAGTCATCAAGAGGAATAGAATTGGGTTGATAGTTATCCCATTTACACAATTCTGCAAATTCCTTTTCGCTCCATACAGGAAATAAAACTTGCTCATTATTTCCCATTAAAGCCCAACCTTCTTTATCCTTTAACCCCCAAACTTCTTCAAAGTCTGAAACTTTACGAATAAAGTAGCCATATCTTTCTGCTGCTGAAAGATTTACTATATTTTTAATCCTGCTATTGTTCATTTTTCTACCATAACGTTATACTATCAGCCGATTTGGCTGTTATTTTCTTTAAGTATCAGACCTCGTCTTCCTCCATCAACAGATCGTCCAACGGGCTTTTGATATTGCTTTTGAAAGTGTCGGCTATGTGGACATACCTTTCCGTTGTCTTGATGTTGTTATGTCCCATAAGCTCTTTCACAATCTTGATGTCGGTTCCTTGCTCCAGCAAGTGGGTGGCGAACGAATGGCGCAGCAGGTGCGGATAAATCCGTTTCGTGATTCCCGCTTCCCGGGCCGCTGCCTTCAGCCGTTTCGACACGATACTCTCGGTGAAAGGTTCTCCCGGTCTGTGTTCAAAAAGCCACACTTTCGGTTTGTATAGTCTGTTATATTCCGTCAGCTTTTTCATCAACGGTCTTGACAGCAGGGTGTAGCGGTCTTTTTTCCCTTTACCCTGCCGCACCCGTATCAGGGAGCGGGATTCGTTGATGTCGCCGGGTTTCAGTTCCAGCAGTTCGCTGATGCGCAACCCTGCGGAATAGAGTATGGAGAACATACAGAAGAAACGCAGGTCTGTCACTGTCACGTCGAGTATTTTCTTTATTTCCTCCTTGCTCAACACGTCGGGCAGCGTCTTCTCCCGTTTGGCACGGTTCACCTTGTAACACCGCCGTTCCTGACCGAGAACTTTCTCGTAATAGAACTTGATGGCGTTGATACGCTGGTTTTGCTGGCAGGAGGATATGTTTTTCTCGTGGATGAGATACAGCAGGTAGTCGTTTATCTCGCCGGGGGTAACCGTTTCAATCTTACGCCCCTCGAAATGCTGTTGGAAATCGCGGAAATAGGAGGTATATACCCTTACGGTATGGTCACTGTAACGCACTTGCTGAAGTTTTTCCAGATAGCCTTCCGGCAGTGGCGGCCGTTTGTCTTCCTCTTTACGGGGTGCGGTTTCCTTGATGGCAGAATAGTCTATAAACGCCATTTTTACATAGCGGTCGAAGAACTCGGCAAGCACGAAATCTTCTGCCGGCAGATAAGCCCTGCCGCCGACAAGCAGTACGTTTTCTTCCTTCGACAGCGACAAGCGGATGTCATTGTCATTACCGAAAGTCACTTCGACAAATTCTCTCCCGTTTCTTATCACCGGAGAAAGTTTGATCTTGGTTTTTGGGGTATATATTTCCATGCCTCACGTTTTGTCGGATATTGAAACCCGTTTTCGCAAATTTATAAAAAAACACGGGTTATCCATGCGCTTTATTGACATTTAACAATAGATCCCGACTACCTGACAAATAAGGTGAGGAGCCACGAAAATACCCTCTGCCAAATCCGTCCTTCCCGGCACTCCGTTTCTCCGATTTCCTCTGCCCTGCGCCACAAGCGGCCACTTCTGTGCCCGATGCTTCCATAGCCTTTCCAACTCTTTTACGTTCAGCCGGTTCCCCTTACTTTCGTTCCCGCATCGCTATTGGTGCTAACTAAAAACACTCGTAATTATGGACGAAAACGTAAAGAACGACGCTAAACAAGTCATGCTCGTTCAGAATGCCGACGACGGACGACTACAAGCCGTTACCGGCGTGGATCAGGACGGCAATATCCAGACCGCCGACCCCACGGATCAGAACGTGGCGAGCCTGCTGAACGTGAACACGCAGGATTCAGCCCTCGAAGCCTTCTTCAAAAAGTTCATGGAACAGGCCCAGAACCCCGTCCACACGGGTATCTTCGTCATGACGGAGAATGCCCTGAACAAACTTATCCGCATCGACTTCGACCCGGAGATTCTGGAAAATTACCGTATCGACCCCTCCGAACGGCTTCAGACGCAGGAGCAGCGGCAGTTCGAGCCGCTGGACGTCACGAAGATAGACCTGGCGGATATGGAGAAGAAAGGTATCCGCATGGAGGACATCGAGCCACACCTGAAAGCCATGTCTTACGGACATAAATCCAACGGGCTGGTGGAGATGAACCCCGAACTGGAGAACGGGATGCGTGTTTCCACCAAAGGGCGCGTGTCGCTCGAAGAGCAGGCGGACGGCTCGCTGCGCGTCGTGCCGCATTACTGGCAGGAACGGCCCGACCTCGACGCCCCCTTCCACGGGGTGCTGCTCGATGAGGAGGCGAAAACGAACCTGATGAACACCCGTCATGCCGGGAAAGTGATCGACCTGGAGCTGGAGCCGGGCAAGCTCACGCCCTGCTACGTGTCGATAGACAAATGGACGAACACTCTGGAACCCATGCCCGTTTCGCTACTCGAAAAACGTGCCCGTATCAAGGAGGCCGACCTCTCGGAAGGCAAGCAGATGGATTTCTACGGCGGCGGCAAGGTGTTGCTCGAAGGATATACCACCCGCGCGGGTTATAAGCGGGATGCCTATATCCAAATCGACGCGGCCGAACGTAACTATTCCTTTACCTACGACGGTTTGGATCGCAACCGCTACGCCCAGGAGAACAAGGAGATTTACCGCCAGAAGGCCGCCGAGAAAAACGGACGGCAGGAAACTACGGCCTCCGAACGACAGCCCACACTCACGATTCACCGGACAATCCTCAAAGCCTCCGTGCCCAAAGAGGCTTATGACCAGTGGACGGAAGCGGTGAACGACCCCTCCAAGCGGGCGGATGTCAAGGCTTTCTACATCAAGGGCATGGTCAAGGACGGGCAGGGTGAGCCGTTCAACGCCTGGGTCAAGCCCAACTTCGAGCGTAACAAGATGGACTTCTTCCGCTGGAATCCCGACCGTGCGAAACGGCAGGGAGCGGAGGTCAAACCCGCCGTTGAAAGCCGTACCCAGGTCGCCGTCAATTCCGAGGGCAAGACCGTCGAAGCGGTCAAAGGTGTGAAAGAGCCGCTCAAGCAGGGACAGCAGGAGGCCACTCCGGCGCAAAGGAGAAATTACCGCAGCTGCAAAAAGAGCAACTCCAAAGGTGTCAAGGTATAACGTATGAAATGGTTCTACATGCAGACCGGAGCCATGCCGCTCCTGATCGCAGCGCTGGCCGCCTTATACCTCCGGCCGGGTAAACGCAGCCCCCCGGAGGAGGCAGACGACGGACGGCAGTATTACGACGGGAACAGCAACCATGTCTATTACGACCGCCGGCTGATCGCCCGTCCGGAAAAAGAGAAAGAAGAACTACAAGAAAACAACCACTGAAAAATCCGAATCATCATGCAAGTTATTATCGCAGAAAAGCCCTCGGTGGCGCGTGAGATCGCCGCCATCGTGGGAGCCACGAACCGTAAAGACGGTTTTATAGAGGGAAACGGCTATGCCGTAACCTGGGCCTTCGGCCACCTGGTCGGGCTGGCAATGCCCCAACAGTATGGCATCGCGGGTTTCCGCCGGGAAAACCTGCCTATCCTGCCATCATCGTTCATCCTCCTGCCCCGGCAGGTTCGGGAGGGTAAAGAGTATAAGGCCGACCCGGGTGTCGTGAAGCAGCTCGGTATTCTCCGGGAATTGTTCGGCATGGCCGAGCGCATCATCGTCGCGACCGACGCGGGGCGTGAAGGGGAGCTGATCTTCCGCTACATCTACTCTTACCTGGAATGCCGTACCCCTTTCGTGCGGTTATGGATCAGCAGCCTGACCGACCGGGCCATCCGCGAGGGGTTACAACACCTTCGCCCCGGCAACGAATACGACAACCTTTACCTCTCGGCCAAAGCCCGCAGCGAAGCCGACTGGATCGTCGGTATCAACGCCTCGCAAGCGCTTGCTGTGGCTGCCGGGCGGGGTGTCTGGTCGCTCGGACGGGTGCAGACCCCCACGCTGGCGATCATCTGCTCCCGTTACCTGGAGAACAAGGCGTTCAAGCCCGCCACCTATTTCCGGCTGAAGCTTTCCACGGCAAAGGAGGGCACGGAGTTCACCGTCCTCTCCACGGAGAAATTCGACGGCAGGGAGAAGGCGGAAGCAGCCCGCGCCGAGGTTATCGGCGCCCGAACGGTACGCGTCGTGAACGTGGAGCGCAAGGAGGCCAGGGAACAGCCGCCTCTCTTGTACGACCTGACGACACTCCAGAAAGAGGCCAACAGCCGGTATGGTTTTTCGGCAGAAAAAACGCTCGACATCGCCCAGTCGCTTTACGAGAAGAAGTTCATCACTTATCCCCGTACCGGCTCACGCTATATATCGGAAGATGTGGCCGAGGAGATTCCGGCACTCATCGGGAACATGACACGCTATCCCCGTTTCGCGGAATACGCGGGCCTGATGGATACCGCATCTCTCTCCCGCCGAAGCGTGGACAACGAAAAGATCGCCGACCACCACGCGCTGCTTCCCACCGAGAACCTCCCCTCCGAACTGGATGCCGACCACCGCATCGTCTATGAGATGGTCGCGGGGCGGATGCTCGAAACCTTTTCCGGGGCCTGCGTGAAAGAAAACACTTCCCTTACCCTGCAAAGTGCGGGGCATGATTTCACGGCCCGCGGCAGTATCATGGTCGAGACGGGCTGGCGGGCCGTCCTGAATGAACCTGTCGAGGAGAAAGAGGAGGACATGACCCTCCTTCCCGACATCGTGCAAGGCGACGAGCTGCCCGTCAAAGGATGCGGCACGGAACAGAAACAGACCCGGCCGCGCCCCCTTCACACGGAATCGAGCCTGCTGGCGGCGATGGAAACCGCCGGACGCGAACTGTCCGACGAGGCCGAACGCGAGGCGATGAAGGATGCCGGCATCGGCACGCCCGCCACCCGTGCCGCCATCATCGAAACGCTCTTTGCCCGCGAGTATGTCAGGCGAGAGAAAAAGTCGCTTGTACCCACGGACAAGGGACTGGCCGTGTATGCCGTGGTCAGGGACAAGAAGATCGCCGATGTCGCCATGACGGGCGGCTGGGAACTGGCCCTCTCGAAGATCGCCACCGGGGAGATGGACGCCCCGACGTTCCATCGCGGTATCGAGGTCTTCGCCTCGCAAATCGCCAAAGAACTGCTGGAAGCAAGAATCGACGGCGCGGAGAGTGACACAGCCTGCCCGCGTTGCGGCAGGCCCGTGGTGTTCTATCCCAAACTCGCCAAGTGCCAGAATCCCGATTGCGGCCTGACCGTATGGAGAACCGTGGCCCGCAAGGAGCTGACCGACAAGCAGCTCGCGGAACTGCTGACCAAAGGCAAAACCGGCACGATCCGGGGATTCGTCAAAAACGGCGGCGGGACGTTCGACGCGGCCCTCACGCTCGATGACCAGTTCAAGACCTCGTTCGTTTTCGAACCGCGCGATACTCCCAGGCAGGGAAAGAGGAACAAACGGAAATAATCGTTACCTTTGCCACTGGAAAAGACCTGTCATAACGAGATACGCTTGTTTGATAAGGATTTTTTCAGTGGTCGGCGCTTCGGGTGGGAACCCGGGGCGCCTTTCTCTTCCCCGATTATCAACGACCACTAAAAATTCTTATCATGCCAGACAAGCAACACCATACCCCCACGGGGGAATTGTCCTATTACGGACTTTCGTTACTATCCTACCTCAAGGACAGCCACCCGGAACTCATCGCCGAAAGTGAGTTCATCGCCGAGCGGGCCGACAGCGCCGCCCAAGCGTACAGCGAGGCGATCCGTTCGGGCTGCAACCACATCGAGGCCGAAGAAATTGCCCGCGAGGAACTCTGCCGCGGACTGCACTTTTCACCCTACAACACGCTGGTAAACATCCTCTGGAGGGAATTCGAGGCGGAGATTCCCGAGGATACCGCCCGGCAGGCGGCTCTACGCCTGCTGCCCCTCTGCCGCGGGGTGCTGGAGAAGTACGACCTCACGGACGACTTCGCCGACACGCCCGACTACGAACTGTTCTATACCGAACTGACGGGAACCGTCCAAATACTTCTCGAAGATGGCATTCAATAAGAAAACCCACCTCCGCCAGAATATCGACGCGCTGAAGACGGCCTTCACGCTCGACAGGGAACGGCGGGCGCCGACTCCCGAAGAAGAAAGGACACTCGGCGCATACAGCGGCTTCGGCGCCATCAAGGAAGTGCTGGAAAACCCCGACAAGATCTCTCAGACCGTTTTGAACAAGGGCCTGGACGCGGGCACGGCCTTTGA
>OHBX01000432.1_pt1 | contig 24703 bp, 19 predicted proteins | sample 1577441 | NCBI WGS metagenome assembly OHBX01 (sample SAMEA3879561, study PRJEB24766) | human gut metagenome | biome: human-associated habitat; feature: feces | place: USA | collected 1985/1987 | reverse complement strand
GCGCCTCGCTGGCACGTCCTGTGCCAGCGTTGCCGGATGCCAGACGAAATTCCAAGTACCCCTAACAGCCCTTATCATGCATCCGCATTTCGGCGAACCGTTCAGTACTTTTGTCAAACATTGGAAAGACGGTTTTTATCACAGAAAGAAAAACATGCACTTTAGAACTGCGGTATTTTATAGCGAAAAAAGAAGCCCTTTGGATAATCAAAATTCAATCTGTTAGAAATTATTCTTTTTGCAATCGCTTATATATAGATAATTAAAGTATAGCACTTTTTGCCAGGAAATATAATACAGAAGTTTGACAAAAAATGGATATTTGATATAATCCTGTGTGTGACGAATAATCCATGGAGATACGTGGTAAAATAGACAGGCAGCAGAGGAAAAAGAGAACTGGGAGTGAGGTTTTATTAATAAGCGGACAAAGCAAATACTGAAACTGGTTTTTGTAATTGCCATCGTAGCAATTATCATTTATACGTTCCGGGATTCAGCCGGACCAATTTTAAAGGAGCTTTCTACAACTGCACCTTGGGTGGTCATTACCATCTGCGGTGCCGGTGTTGTGTATAATGTGGTAGAAGGATGGATTAATTATTCCTTCGCAAAGCAGTATAATCCACAGTTTACATACCGGATGGGTGTAGAGAGCGCCTTTTATTGCTCATTTTACCGTGTGGCAACCTTAGGCAGTGGTGCCGGTGTGGCAGCGGTATATTATTTCAATGAAAAAGGAATTCCGGTTTTTCAGGGAACCGGAATGTATATGGTAGAGTATGCGATTCATAAAGTAACGATTGCAATCTTTTCCATTATTTTCTTCCTGTTAAATTTCGGATTTATGAAGGAACATTATTCCGAATATTTTAATCTTCTGATTGCAGGATATGTGTTGACGGCAGTGATAGCAACTGCATTACTTTTATTCTGCTGTTCAAAGAAGTTCCATGGAATTTTACTTTTTCTGGTGGACAAGCTGAACCGCAAAGGAAAATTCGATGCGCAGGCAGCCATGTTACGGGAACAGTGTGGCATCTTAGAGCAGGCATGCTTCTGACCAAGGGAAAACTAATCGTATCCATTGTAGCTAAGAATCTGTTGAAATTTGCATTCTGCTATGGCATACCATTCGTGATTTTATATCGGGAATATGGATTGACACTGTTACAGTCCTGGGCAGTTACTTCCCTTGCTTTTATGCTGGCAGCAGTCATTCCGTCTCCGGCAGGAATCGGTTCCTCAGAGTTTGTATTTACCGCATTGTTTACAGTATTGGTAGGAACCGGAGAAGCCGGTTCTGCGGCATTGTTATACCGTTTTGCAACATTCGTACTTCCATTTGTTATCGGTGGTGTGGTGGTATTACTGCATAAGCGTATTGACCGACGGATTGCAAAACGCAAGGCAGATAAGGCACAGCAGTAAGGGAAAGAGAAGGAATTAAGATGAAAGAAAGAAAAGGAATCAGTGGCAGCACACTGAAAATCATTGCGATTATAACGATGTTAATTGACCATATCGGAGCCGGAGTTCTTGGCAGACTGCTGGTAGTCCGTGGTATGAATGAGGCGGCAGATCTGAATGCATGGATTGATGCCAACAGTACCCTGGTAATTACGTATCAGATGATGCGTTTTGTCGGAAGACTGGCATTTCCGATTTTCTGTTTTCTTTTAATCGAAGGCTTTGAACATACCCATGATGTGAAGAAATATGCACTTCGTCTGCTTTCCTTCTGCCTGGTATCTGAAATTCCATTTGACTTATTATTCAATGGAAAAATATTGGAATCCGGTTACCAGAATGTATTTTTTACACTGTTTATCGGACTGATGGTTATGTGGGGATTCCAGGCAGTGGAGAATCAGGAACGGTTTGCGAAGTTTAAGAAAGTTATTTTTGATGCGGGAATTCTTGCAGCAGGAATCCTTGCGGCAGAATTTTTAAATACCGACTATGCCGGAATTGGCGTTGCCTGCATCGTATTACTCTATGTATTCCGTAAGAAAAAATCCTACCAGCTGCTTGCAGGATGTATCGGATTTTCCTGGGAGCTTACTGCGCCGCTGGCATTCATTCCGATTGCATTTTATAATGGAAAACGTGGACTTTCTTTGAAATACTTTTTCTACATTTTCTATCCGGCGCACCTTCTGATTTTGTATATCATCTGCTGGGCAATGGGAATGGGACCGATTGCAGTCGCTTAGATTTCTTTAAGATTTTGTGAAGAGGCTTGCAAACAAAAAAGACCTGCGTTATAGTAGCGGATGGACAGAAGTTCTGTCACAGAAGAAGACGGCAGGATTGTAAGAAATGAATAAGAATAAAGCAGAAAGAAATGAAATAGAACAGAATAAGACCGTACAGGATAAAAAGGAGCAGAATAAAAAACATTCAGTTAGACTTATCGGACTGGATTATAAGAAAACAAATATAAGAGCCGGACTCATTGCTTTTGCAGTGATGTTGGGCTTTTGTCTCTATGGTGGGGTAAATGTGCCAGTGGCAGTTGCCGCAGGGTTGATTTATTTTGGAATCAAAAATCTTAGGATTACATTGCCGGAGAAAGCCAATCCACTCTGGGCTGCTCTTGAAATTTTCCTAAGTGCCATCATGACGGAGCATATGGTGCAGTATCTTTTGCTGGATGCAGAACTGCGGGAGAAAATCAGTGTGAATCACACCAGATGGAATGTGCTCTGCTGCATGGTCTTTTATTTTGCCCTGTTAGTGATTACAGCAAAGCCGAAGATTGCCTGCATGATAGGACATATTTTCCTTTTAAGCCTTGCAGGAATCAATTACTTTGTCTATCAGTTCCGTGGAAATGAATTTTCTTTCGGAGATTTGAAAGCAGCATCCACCGGACTTTCCGTGGCAGCAAATTATAAATTTGTATTGGAAGACCGGGCGGTCTATGCCATACTTTTTAGCATGATATATGTTGCCTTTATAAGGAAGCTGAATTTTGAATTTAAAAAGAAGTGGATGCTTCGGATCAGTGCCTTTGCGGCAGCGCTGGTGATGGGAATTTATGTGGGAATTGCCACAGAAGATACGGTAATGGAATCCTGGGAACAGAAAGGAACTTACCGCAACGGCTATATCTTAAATTTTGTACTCAGCATCCGGGATTCCTTTGTGGCGGAGCCGGATGGATACTCAAAAGATGTGGTGGAAGAGATTTCCAAAGAATATCCGGCACTGGAGAATAAAGGCTCGGAAGATGACCCGACCATTATTGTTATTATGAATGAGTCCTTTGCGGATTTGAGTGTGATTTCCCATTATGGATTTGAGACAACGGAAGAGGTAACACCATTTTTCGATTCCATGGACACCAATGTTATTAAGGGATATGCACTGTCTTCTGTCTTTGGTGCAAAGACACCGGATTCCGAGTGGGAATTTCTGACGGGAAATTCCATGGCATTCCTGCCAAGCGGCTCTGTGCCTTATCAGCAGTATATGTCAAAGAAACCGTATTCCCTGGTGAGCACCTTAAAGGAGCGGGGATATTCCTGCATTTCCATGCATCCTTACTATGCGTCCGGCTGGAGCAGAAACAAGGTTTATCCGTTGCTGGGCTTCGATGAGAGTCTCTTTATCGATGATTTCGACCAGACCAATATCATGCGGGAATATATTACGGACCAGGAATTATACAATAAAATTATTGACCAGTATGAGGCAAAGACTTCCGATGAAAAATTATTTATCTTAGGTGTTACCATGCAGAATCACGGTGGCTATACCGATTATTATGATAATTTCCAGAATACCATAAATCTTAAGAATCATTATTTCAGTGATGTGAACCAGTATTTAAGCCTGATTCATGAGAGCGATAAGGCACTGGAAAATCTGATTACTTATTTTGAAAATGTGGATGACAAGGTCGAAATCGTATTTTTCGGAGACCATCAGCCGAGCCTGAATAATAATTTCTATCAGTCCATGAATGGCAAAGGATTATCCGGTCTTACCTTGGATGAACTGCAGGAATTATTTACAGTACCATTTTTTGTATGGACGAATTATGACAGTGAAAGTAAAGATGTGGAACTGACCAGCCTGAATTATCTTTCCACAATGACCTTACAGCAGGCGGGTATTGAACTGCCGGCATATAACCAGTTCTTAGCAGACTTACAGGAAGAGATACCGGCAATGAATTCCAGAGCATTTTATTCCAAGAGTCAGGGCGAATTCCTGCATTATTCCGATGCGCAGGGAGAAGATGCAGACCTTCTGAATCAGTATAATATCCTGCAATACAACAACATGTTTGAAAAAGAAAAAGACAAGGATAAAAATCTTTTTCCGTATTATGAAACATCGGATTAAAGAGTGAAAAACATAGAGAAAGTGAAGTGTATGGGAAAAACGGAAAGGCAGGGGGAAGATGTACCGGATTTATCTTGTGGAAGATGATGTAATTATAGCCAGAAGTATTAAAAAACATTTAGAAAACTGGGAATATGAAGTGCAGTGCACAAAAGATTTTTCAGCAGTTACAAAAGAATTTGCGGAGTTTGCACCGCAGCTTGTGCTGATGGACATCGGACTTCCTTTTTACAATGGATATTACTGGTGCAGTGAAATCCGCAAAATTTCCAAGGTGCCGATTATCTTTCTCTCTTCAGCTGCGGACAATATGAATATTGTCATGGCTGTGAATATGGGAGCGGATGATTTTATTGCAAAGCCTTTTGACTTAAGTGTCCTAACGGTAAAAGTACAGGCGATGCTGCGGCGCACCTATGATTTTACAGAGACCGGAGAAGTGCTGACCTATCACGGAGTGATGCTTCAGGTGGCGGAAGCAGTCCTTACCTATCAGGATAAGAAAGTGGAACTTACCAGGAATGAACTGCGGATTCTAAAGACACTGATGGAAAATAAGGAAAAGGTAGTCTCAAGAGATACGCTGATGACAAAGCTCTGGGAAAGTGACTGCTTTGTGGATGAGAATACACTTTCCGTAAATGTAAACCGCCTTAGAAGGAAACTTGCGGATGCAGGTCTGGAGGATTTTATTCTTACGAAGAAGGGAATCGGGTATCGGCTGAAATGAGATTTGTCAAAAATTATCTGAAGGAAAATCTGAAATGGCTGTTGTTAGTGCTTGCCTGCTTTGGAATCCTGTGCTTTGTAATCGGATTTGAGCAGGTGCCGCTGGCACAATGGGGATATGCAGCATTTTTGTGCTTCTTTCTGTATTTACTGGTAGTAATCATAGACTTTACAAGGCGTTATCTGCATCATAAGAAGCTGGAAAAGCAGACTTCTGAAATTGCTGTGACAATGGATAAGCTGTCATTGCCGCGGGGACAGATGGAAACGGATTACCAGAAAATGCTTCGTTCGTTATATATCACACTGCAGCAGCAGATTAATGAGCTGGAAAACGGGCAGGTGGAGCAGGCAGAATATTTTACCATGTGGGTGCACCAGATTAAGACGCCGATTGCGGCACTGCGCCTGCTGCTGGCAGAGGAAGAAGATGAGCGGAGTCAGGAAATGTGGGAAGAGCTTTTCTCCATTGAGCAGTATGTGGAAATGGCATTGCAGTTTTCCAGACTGTCTGCGAAAAGTACGGATTTTGTGATTGGTGAAGTTTCGTTGGATAAAGTAGTGCGGGAGGCAATCCACAAGTATGCCAGACTGTTTGTGCGAAAGAAAATTAAAATGGAATTAAGTTCCATTGACACGCAGGTACTGACCGATGAAAAATGGCTGGAATTTGTAATCGAACAGATTTTATCCAATGCCATTAAGTATACTGCCGGTGGAACCATTTCTGTTTATTTAAAGGAAGAACCGGAGCAAGAGACAAAAGAGCTGGTTATCGAAGATACCGGAATCGGTATCGCACCGGAGGATTTGCCAAGGATTTTTGAAAAAGGCTATACCGGTTATAACGGTCATGCAGATAAGCGCTCCACAGGAATCGGACTGTATCTCTGCCGGAAAATTATGCGCAAGCTGTCCCATGAAATTACGATTGAGTCGGAGATTGGAGTGGGAACGAAGGTACATCTTGAAATGCGAAGTAGAGATAAGTGATATACAAAATTATGTCCTGAAAAATGTAAATATTAGCAAATTTATCACCTGAAAAATGTGGAATATAATTATGGCACAATAAAAAAGCTAGAAAATATAATTTCAATCTTACAAAAATGTAAGAGATAAAGGGAAAATGTAAGCAGAATCCATGGCTGACATTTTCCTTTTTTGCTATGATAATGGAAAAGATGACAGAGCAATAAAGTGAGGAGAAAACAATGGCAATCTTAGAAGTAAATAATCTGAAAAAAGTTTATACAACCCGCCTGGGTGGAAATCAGGTAGAGGCATTAAAGAATCTTTCCTTTTCAGTGGAAGAAGGAGAATATGTAGCAATCATGGGAGAATCCGGTTCCGGAAAGACTACGCTTTTAAACATTTTGGCAGCACTGGATAAGCCCACCGGTGGACAGGTCATATTAAATGGCAAGAACATTGTGGATATCCGGGAAAAAGAGATTTCCGCATTCCGGAGAGAAAATCTTGGATTTGTATTTCAGGACTTTAATCTTTTGGATAATTTTTCATTAAAAGATAATATCGTTCTTCCGCTGGTGTTATCCGGTGTGGATTATAAAGAGATGGAGCGGCGCATAACACCGATTGCGGCGCAGCTTGGAATTCTTGATATTCTTGGAAAATATCCTTATGAAGTATCCGGCGGACAGAAACAGCGTGCGGCGGTAGCAAGAGCCTTGATAATCAAGCCGGAGCTGGTACTGGCAGATGAGCCTACCGGAGCACTGGACTCCAAAGCAACGGAAGATTTATTGACATTATTTAATAAGATTAATGAGCGGGGGCAGACAATTCTTATGGTAACACATAGCACTAAGGCTGCAAGCCATGCAAGAAGAGTATTGTTTATTAAAGATGGGGAAGTATTCCACCAGATTTACCGTGGTAATTTAACCAGTGAGGAATTGTAAGCAAAGATTTCAGATACACTGACGATGCTTACGACAGGTGGTGAGAAACATGAATAGGGGTTTATATGGAAAACTGGCAGTAAATAATATAAAGCACAACAGACAGTTTTACCTGCCGTATCTGTTGACCGGGATGCTGACGGTGGCATTCTTTTATACCATGCTGTACCTCAATCACAATCCGGGACTGGATGAACTGCCATTTGGTGCCGTGGATGTAGAGCTTGTGTTGGGACTGGGTGCAGTTATCATTGGATTTTTCTCTGTGATATTCCTGTTTTACACCAACAGCTTTATTATGAAACGGAGAAAAAAGGAGCTTGGTATTTATAACATTCTTGGAATGGAGAAAAGGCATCTGGCAAAAGTAATTTTTCTGGAGACGTTTTTTTCGGCAGTGGTTGCTATCGGTGGCGGACTTGTTGCAGGAATTGCTTTCAGTAAACTGATGTGTATGTTATTGTATGCCATGATTGGATACCATGCAGAAATTGTTTTTTATGTATCAGAAAGTGGCGTTGTAAGTACCATCCTTTTGTTTGCCGGTATTTTTATGCTGACCTTTATATATAATCTGTTTCAGATACAGCTTGCCAAACCGGTGGAACTGCTGCATGGAAGCAGCCAGGGCGAGCGGGAGCCGAAGACGAAAAAGCTGATGGCAATAGTTGGAATTGTAACACTTGCAGCAGGCTACTATATGGCAATTACAGTAGATAATCCGGTAACTGCAGTGCTTCTGTTCTTTGTAGCGGTAATACTTGTAATTATCGGAACCTATTTTATATTTATGGCAGGCAGCATTGCCGTGCTTAAGTTCTTAAGAAAGAGAAAAAGTTATTATTATAAAAAGAAACATTTTGTGGCAGTTTCTGGTCTTATTTACCGGATGAAACAGAATGCAGCAGGACTGGCAAGCATCTGTATTTTATCCACGATGGTACTGGTGGTAATTTCTTCAACGGTAAGTATGTATGCCGGACTGGATGATGAACTGGCAGCCCGTTATCAGGGAGATATCGGAGTATCCATTACCAGTGAAAATCCGATTACAGAAGGTGATGCGTTGCGGGAGTTAGTGAACCGCACCATCCGGCAGGAGAACCGCAGTATAAAAGAAGAACAGGGCATGATGACGCTGACATTTTCCTGCATATCAGAAGATGGAAATCTTGTAATTCGAAAACATGATGATGAGGGCGATTATAGTTCTGATATTATTATGCTCCGCATGATTACAAGGGAAGATTATGAGGAAGCTTATAATGTAAGGGTTCCGGAGCTTTCGGATCACGAAGTGGTGTTGGCAACCAGTGATGACTATGATAAAGATACGATTACGGTTGGAGATTATACTTATCCTATTTTACAGAAACAGCATTTTTCTTCTGAAAATGGACATTGGATGGATAACCAGGTCTATTATATGGTAGTAAACAATATAGAAGATATGGCACCGTTGTATGAAGCACAGAAAGAGATTTATGGGAAAAATGCCAGCAGCTATTATTATTCTCTGTATATCGACATCGATGGAAACAGGGAAGAAAAAATTGCCTGTGGAAATGCAGTGTCTGCAGCAATTGGTGCATCCGGTATGGAAGAAGGACATGACGGTAAATATTATATCATGATAGAAAACAGGGCAGAAAATGAAGATTCCTTCCGGCAGATGTATGGTGGCTTTCTGTTCCTTGGTATTTTCCTTGGAATCCTGTTTTTGATGATTACCGTACTTATTATTTTTTACAAGCAGATTTCGGAAGGATATGAGGATAAAGAGCGCTTTGCCATTATGGAAAAAGTAGGAATGAGCAATGAAGAGGTAAAGAAAACAATCAGTGCACAGATCCGGATGGTATTTTTACTACCGATTGTTACCGCTGCGCTACATGTGCTGGCAGCGTTTCCAATGATCCGGATGATACTGGCAGTGATGAATCTGAATAATGGAAGACTGTTTGCGTACTGTCTCCTTGGTACGATTGCAGTATTTACAGTTATTTATCTTCTGGTATACAAGATGACCTCAAGAACCTATTATCGAATTGTCGGACGTCAGATTGGGTAGAGATTTTTATAATATCAAATAACCGTAAGAACCTGCTGCCGGCAGTTTCTTACGGTTGTCTGGCAAAGAAGAGAAAGCTCCCACTGCACTATGGTGTCATAGTAGCTTTTTTCTCTGGTGTGTATTTAGCAATTGTTTTTAAAAGAAGTTCCGTATCCAGTGGTTTGGTAAGGTGTTCGTCCATACCGGCAGCATAAGTTTTCTGACGGTCTTCTGCAAAGGCGTTTGCAGTCATGGCAAGAATCGGAATTGTTTTTGCATCCGGACGGTCTAAGGAACGGATGGCACGGGTTGTCTGGTAACCATCCATAACCGGCATCATGATATCCATTAAAATGATATCGTATTCATAAGGAGAAGCCTCCATAAAAAGCTGTAGTGCTTCCTCTCCATTGCAGGCTTTGGTAACCACTGCACCGGCATCAGTCAGAATAAATTCTGCAATTTCAAGGTTTAGCAAATTATCTTCAGCCAGCAGAATATGATAGCCGGAAAGAGAGATTTCTTCATCGGAAGTTTCTGCTTCGGAAGTAGAAGCGGCGTTATGGTCGATACAAAAAGGAATCGTAATCCGGTAAGTGGTGCCGACATCCTTTTCACTGGAAAAATCAATGGTTCCGCCCATTTTATCCAAAAGATTCTTTACAATTGCCATGCCAAGTCCGGTACCGTTGTAAGTAGAACGGGCATCATGGCTTTCCTGGGTAAAAGGTTCAAATAAATGCTCCTGAAATTCTTTGCTCATGCCGATTCCGGTATCAGAGCAGGTAAATTCAATCCAGGCAGTATCTTCCGTAAAACGTACTTCATGACAGCTTAGAATGACTTTTCCATTTTCCTTATTATATTTTACTGCATTGCTTACAATATTCATAAGAAGCCGTTGGATATGAATAGGACTTCCGATGAGACAGGGATGCTGGACAGAAGGAACTCCGGAAATAATTTCGATGCCACGTTCCGCAGCCTGCTTTTCTACGATGGTGGTGATATCATGGACCAGGTGCAGAACATGGAATGGGCGGGATTCTAAGACAATTTCGCCGGATTCCAGTTTTCCCATATCAAGAACTTCATTTACAAGTTCTAAGAGCAGACCAGAAGCCTCCCGGATTTTCCCGAGACATTCCTGCTGCTTGACAGGGTTATCTTTATAATGTCCGGCAATTTCCACCATACCACGGATTCCGTTAATCGGCGTCCGGATATCGTGACTCATCCGCTGCAAAAATTCAGTCTTGGCAAGGTTAGCACTTTCTGCTTTTTTGGCAGCCTCCTTTAGTGATTCCTGATAGAGCTTATCCCTCTTCAACTGGGCTTCCTGGTAGCTCTGGTCAGTCCTCCAGCGCAGCATCTGGAAAATCAGAAGAAGGCAGATATAACCAAACATATAATAAAATACTTTTCGCGGAGTCGTTTCAAAAACTGCATGCTCAGGCAGATAGACGTAGATATAATAATTCTGCCCCTGGTCTAACATACCAAAGACATGCTTTGGTGAGGAGACTGTATTATGAACATGAACCATCTGTCCACTCACCGCTTTTTTGTTTATATTCTGTAGTACTTCAATATTCTTAATATCTGTTCCTTCGAGTTTTTCTTCATTTGAGGCAATCACTTTATCACCACTGGTAATGACAATGGTGCTGCTACGGCTGATACTGTAGCCAGACAGCAAATTCTGAAAAGAGATGCTGTAACTTTCAATGTAATCAAGTGGTGTATGGTAATAAGTTACAATAATACCAGAGGTATCGGTACGTCCTACCGCTGCCAGATCGATATAAGAGCCATCTTCACAGTCGATTCTGGAAGAGTATGTTTTTTCCGGATGTATGGCAACATCCAGAAGAACTTCTTTTTCCAGCGTATCGGTTAGACCGGCACTGCCAATGGAATCAGTACAATATTCAGAGGTTACAGTTCCGGTTTCATCCAGAAAAATAATGCCGGTAATATAAAGGTCTTTTGTAAATTCTTCCATGGAAGCTTTTTCCATGGATGTTGTGCCATGCAGACGGTTATCCGTAGAAATATTGTGGGCAGCCTGCTGACAGCATTCAATAATACGCATCAGGCTCTTTGTTTCGGAGGCTAAATTTAAATTGCTGTAGGTGGAGCATTGTTTCTTCAAATAATTAACCGTATCTGCAAGGTGTTCTTCTGTGGATTCGATATCATCATTTGCGGAAGTAAAAAATACCAGAAGGAAGAACAGGATGCCAAGAAATATTGAAAAAGGCCAGAAAAAACGCAGTCTAAAGGGTTTGTTCTTATTTGACTTCATAATTTTCTACCTCCAGATAAGTACTTGGATGCGCTAAGTATTTTCCGATGATTTTCTCAGAGGTTCCATCCTTTTGCATTTCCTCTAAAGTATCAGACAGCTCTTCGTTAAGCCCACTGGTATCATCAAGAGAGAAAGCCACACCCAGTCCGACAGTAAGAAGCGGTTTATCCAGAATGCGGTATTCCACATGATAATCGGACATATATTGTAAAATAGAAGTTTCGTGGGCAGCAACTGCATCCACATAACCTTTGCTTAACATTGGGTAAATCAGCTCACGATTCTGCATGGAGAAAAGTCCGTTAATTTTTGGAATGTCGGGGTCGGTCTGGTTGAGAAAAATATCTTCCGGTTTCGTGGTGGCCTGAACGGCAATGTTTTTACCGGCAAGATCCTGCAGGGTGTAAATATTGCTGTCCGGACTGACTGCAACCACCTGCTGGCTGATCATATAAGGTCCCGCCCATTTGTATTCATCCATTCGTCCGTCCATACTAAAACAGCCCCAGGCACAGTCGATACTGCCATCCTGCAGAAGCTCTTTTTTATTTTCCCAGTCGATGGTGACAAATTCAGCCTGATAGCCCATTCTGTGGAAGGCTTCCGTGGCAAGTTCCACATCAATGCCGGTTGGTCTGCCGTCTGTTCCGCTATAATTAAAAGGCGGATAATTGTCACTGCCAATTACAATAGTTGGCAGTGAAGGTTCCTGTTTTGTGGATAGAGTATTTTCTGCTTTTCTACAGCTGCATAATAAAATTGTAAAGATAAAGAGAACAGCCAATATCTGTTGTAGTTTTTTCGGACCATTCATATAATAGAGTCACCCCTGAAAAAAATTCTTTTTACTGTGTTACTATTATAAAGTAAGAAAGGCGCAGATACAACAGATTACAACAGATTGCAATAGAAAATCACTTGAATTTTCGACAAAAAAATTGTATATTTGATATAGAAATGTAAATTTTTATCTGAAAAGTTTAAACAAGTAGAAATGCTAAGGGATATGTTAGAGAAGAGGGGAATTAGGATGAAAGAAGTTACAAAACAGGCAGAGGAAACACAGATTAGCCATAAAACACTGAGACTGATGATCGGAACACTCTGTTCTGTCATCGGAACGCTGCTAGCCCTTTATGTGGGAGGCTGGCTTATGTTATGTAAACCAATACAGGGGGTGGTTTCTGCATACTTTGCAGGAAATCTTACAATTGGAATCATCGCACTGGCGGTATTCAAGTGTCTGCTGTCTGTAACAGTGGCAGGAGCCATCTGGTGTGGTGGATATATTGCTAAGTGCAAGTTTATTGGACATGAAGATTATTAATGAGCAGATTCGAAAAGGATAGGAATGAAAAGGCATGACGGATTAACGTCATGCCTTTTTGACGTTTAATTGAAATGCAAATTTGTATCTGATTTATATATAAAAAACTTACGCTGATGAAGGGTGATAAGGTTGTCGAGACTATCAAAATATCTGCCAATCTTACTTTGCTCCTCTTTTGAAGGCGGAACCATAAACTCCGAATTGGATATTAAATTCCAATCTGCACGTGGCATTTTTGAACCTGATGACTGATTTGCAATATTATCAAATTGCTGTGTTTGAATAAGGCGATAAAGGAACTTTTTATCCATATTAATAGGCTTTAATACCCACCAATCGCCGACTGCAATGCCCTTAAAATCTGGATTTAACCAGTTATGCAGATATGGACGAAGCTTTCCATAAAGCACCTGCGAACCATCAAATGTAATTCCAGACTTTACCGCTTCTTTTAAATGGATATCTTTATTCAACCGTCCTTCTTCTGCTATTACATCTTCATACTCTACACTTGGAACATCTGTCGTAGATGTAGAAATGGAAGACTCTCTTGTAGCAATATCACTGAACTTACGCTGTTCCCAAGAAAAATTCTCACCCTTTAATCAAGATAGAGTTATAAGTAAGTTTGAAATTTTATACTTATGTATGACATACGGTATTAATGTTGAAATATATTAACCTTGTGAGATATAATATAAATACACATGCTTTAACAGAGAAAGAGTGTAATAAAATGGCAGTTAGTTATAAAAAACTGTGGCATATTCTTTTGGACAGGGATATGAAGAAAAAGGATTTTGAAATGTAAGCCGGTATAAGTCATTATACGATGAGCAAAATGAGCCGGGATGAAAATGTAACAATAGAGGTACTTGGAAAAGTTTGTATGGCACTGGACTGTAAGGTAGAAGATATGGTGGAGTTTATTCCTGAAAAGTAATAATAAGTCCATTGTTTAGGACAAGAATTTGGATAAAATAATAAAAATATTTAAAAACAAGGAGAAGGCTATGAATAAGCAACAATTAGCAGCTAGAATTTGGGAATCCGCAAATAAGATGCGTTCTAAAATTGAGGCAAATGAGTACAAAGATTATATTCTGGGATTTATTTTCTATAAATTTTTGTCAGAAAAGGAAGTAAAATATCTTAAAGAAAATGATTGGACAGATGAATATTTGTCTGAATTGACGGAAGAAGATACAGAGACGGTTGAGAGCATACAGAAGAATCTGGGTTATTTCATTTCATATGAAAATTTGTTTTCAACATGGCTTGAAAAAGATAGGGATTTTAGTGTTCAGAATGTTAGAGATGCACTTTCTGCGTTTAGCCGTTTGATAAATCCAGCACACAAGAAAGTATTTGAAGGAGTATTTGATACACTTCAGACAGGACTGTCCAAGTTAGGTGATAGTGCAGCATCACAATCGAAATCTATTAGTGACCTTATTCAGTTGATTAGGGATATTCCAATGGATGGAAAACAAGGTTATGATGTTCTGGGATTTATTTATGAATATCTGATAGAAAAATTTGCAGCAAATGCAGGAAAAAAAGCGGGCGAATTTTATACACCACATGAAGTGTCATTGCTTATGTCTGAGATTGTGGCAAATCATTTGAAAGATAGGGATAAAATTGAAATATATGATCCGACGAGCGGTTCCGGTTCGTTACTAATCAACATTGGTAAGAGTGCATCTAAATATATTTCGGGAGAAAATAAAGTTAAATATTATGCTCAGGAATTGAAACAAAATACATATAATCTGACGCGAATGAATTTGGTTATGCGTGGCATTGAGGCAGACAATATTGTGACAAGGAATGGTGATACTTTAGAAGACGATTGGCCGTATTTTGATGAGAATGATCCAATTGGAAGTTATAACCCACTCTATGTTGATGCTGTTGTATCAAATCCACCATATTCACAGGCTTGGAATCCGGTTGATAAGGAAACAGATCCGAGATATGCCGGATATGGAATAGCACCAAAAGGAAAAGCTGACTATGCATTTTTATTGCATGACTTGTATCACATTAAACCAGATGGAATAATGACGATAGTACTTCCACATGGTGTATTGTTCCGTGGTGGTGAGGAAGGAGAAATTCGTAAAAATTTAATTGAAAAAAATAAAATAGATACGATTATAGGATTGCCAGCTAATATTTTCTATGGAACAGGTATTCCAACAATCATTATGGTATTAAAGCAAAAAAGAATAAATAATGATATCTTGATTATTGATGCATCAAAAGGATTTATGAAAGATGGGAAAAACAATAAACTTCGTGCATCTGATATAAAAAGAATAGTAGATGTAGTAACTGCCAGAGAAAGTGTATGTAAATTCTCGCGTGTGGTAAGCAGGGATGAAATTAGAAAAAATGATTACAACCTTAATATTCCAAGATATGTTGATTCTTCAGAAGAAGCAGAGTCATGGGATATCTATGCATCTATGTTTGGTGGACTTCCAATTTCGGAAATAGATAAATTGGATAAATATTGGAAAGCATTTCCTTTGCTTAGGGAAGAGCTTTTTGAAAACAGTTCCAAAGGATATTGTCAGCTTGCGAGGAATGATATTAAAAAAAGTATAAAGGAACATTCAGATGTCAAAAACTTCGAAAAGAAATTTCAAAAAGCATTTCAGAGTTTTGATAAGTATTTATATGATAAATTAATTGTAAATATAAATGAAAGCAGTATTTTGAAATCAGAGGAAATGCTTTCAGAAGAGATGTTCAAACGATTGGAAGATATTCCCCTTATAGATAAATATGAAGCTTATCAATTACTGGATGATGATTGGACAGAAATTGCTGTAGATTTGGAAATTATCCAGACGGAAGGAACTGAAGCAATTAAAAAAGTTGATCCGCTTATGGTAACAAAAAAGAAGGGTGGAAAGGAACAGGAAGTACAGGATGGATGGAAAGGACATATTATTCCTTTTGAACTGGTTCAAAATACAATACTATTGGAAGAAAAAGAAAGAATAAAAGATAAAGAAAACAGATTGTCAGAAATAGCTTCTGAATATGAAGAAATCTTTGATTCTCTTACAGAAGAAGAAAAAGGATTTGATTTTGTAAGTGAAGATGGTTGGGTAATTTCTGAAGTTAAGAGAGCATTGAAATCCGATAGTATAGAATTGGAAACCAAGGAGAAGCTGGAGACTATTGCAAAAATTAATGATGAAGAAAAGTCATTGAAGGCAGAAATAAAAACGAAGAGTGCATCATTGGAAACAAAAACAAAGGATATCATTGAAAATCTTTCTGATGAACAGGCTAGTGAACTTCTTAAAGCTAAATGGATAATTCCACTTATTCAAAATATCATGCAGCTTCCAGATAGAATTATCAAAGAATTAGTAGCTAATATTGAATTATTAGAAAAGAAGTATGAGACTACATTTGAAGAAATTGAAAATGAAATTACAGAAACTGAAAAAGTGATTTCCAGGATGATTGATGAACTTGAAGGTAGTGAATCTGATATGCTTGGACTTAAGGAGTTAAAAAAATTGTTGGGAGGTATACAAAATGACGAAAGAAAATGGTAAACCTCAAATTAGATTTGCAAAATTCAAGGATACTTGGGAACAGCGTAAGTTGGGAGATATCATAACTGAATATAAAGAGACTGTTGATTCGGATTGCACATTACCAATTCTTACTTCATCCAAAACAGAGGGCGTAATATTGCAAGAAGAGCATTTTGGAAGAAAGCAACAGCATGATATTACCGGGTACAATATACTACCAAGAAATTACTGTACTTATCGAAATAGAAGTGACGGAGTAGACTTTACATTTAATATCAACAAATGCTGTGATAAAGGGATTATTAGTAAATTTTATCCCGTTTTTAGTGGCAAAAATAGTGATGTTTTCTTCCTCTCATTGGTATTGAATAATAGCGAAGAAGTTGTACGTGAAATAGCATATACATGTACAGGAACAGGACAGAAGGTACTGTCATTTCTCGATTTGCAAAAGATGAAGGTTAGGGTACCCAATTTTGATGAGCAAAAAGAAATTGCAGCATATTTTGAAAGCCTCGACCACATCATCACTCTTCATCAGCGTAAGTATGACAAATTAACTAAAGTAAAAAAATCAATGCTTGAAAAAATGTTCCCTAAAAATGGTACTAATGTTCCAGAAATTCGATTTAAAGGATTTACGGATGCTTGGGAACAGCGTAAGTTGGGGGAACTGGCTGAGATAGTTGGTGGAGGAACCCCAAGTACCAGTGTGAATTCATATTGGGATGGAGATATTGATTGGTATGCTCCAGCAGAAATCGGTGAACAGATTTATTTGGAATCCAGCCAGCGTAAAATAACAGAGGAAGGTTTAAATAAGAGTTCTGCTAAGATTCTTCCCATAGGAACAGTTCTCTTTACATCACGTGCAGGTATTGGAAAAACCGCTATTTTACTGAAAGAAGGCTGTACAAATCAAGGCTTTCAGTCCATCGTTCCGAATAAAGTAAAATTAGATTCGTACTTTATTTTTACAAGGTCTGAAGAACTTAAGAGATATGGTGAAACAGTTGGTGCTGGATCAACATTTGTTGAGGTATCTGGAAAGCAGATGGCGAACATGGAATTGATGATGCCAAAGACGATGCTAGAACAACAGCAAATTGGCGAATATTTTGCAAACCTCGACCACCTCATCACCCTTCATCAGCGTAAGCTGGAAAAATTGAAAATACTAAAAAAAGCGTGTCTTGAAAAGATGTTTGTATAGGAGAAGTGAGAATATGGAAAAAATAATTTTATATCATGGGACTTCAGATAAAAATGTTGTACCACAATATGGATTGGGTGAAGAGAAACATGATTACGGAAAAGGTTTCTATCTTACTGAGAATGTTGAACTTGCAAAAGAGTGGGCTGTTTGTAAACCAGATGAAAAGAACGGATGGGTTCATAAGTACGAATTGGATATTACTAATTTGAAAATATTAGATTTTCAACAATACAATGTATTAGCCTGGTTAGCAGAATTAATGAAGCATCGAGAAGCGGCAGACACCAAGCGTTATAGAATTTTAGCAAAAAAGTTTATTGAAAAGTACGGAATGGATACAAGTCAATATGATGTTATAAAAGGCTGGAGAGCTGATGCATCATATTTTTATGTGGCGAAAGAGTTTGTCCGTGATAATATTGATATAGAAATTCTCGAGGAATTATTGTCGTTGGGCGGTCTTGGTATTCAATATTGTATAAAATCAGAGTTAGCATATTCAAAGTTAGAAGAAATAGACGCAGAGTTGATGAGTGTTAATTATAATGAATTCAATGATAAATATAATCAAAGAGACGTAGTCGCAAGGAAAAATATGCGTGAGCTTGTTAACTCAGATGCAAATAAAGTAACCAATGTGTTTAGCACATTATTTGAGAGGTGATTGAATTGAGAGCATATTCAGATGCATATTTAAATGATGTAGTTGAAAATCAGGGGAAACTATTTGATTTTATTTCTCAAAAATATCCTCATAAAGATACCGCGGATTTTATTCATGCTTATATGGTAAGTAAGACAAGAAAAAGTATTGATGAAGCCCAAGCTTATGTGAATACTATGAATGCCAATGAATTGTGGGATTATTTTGAAAAAACAGATAAATATGAACTTAAGGATGGAAAGGCACTTGAAGGATTTCTACCAGATTGGATAGGGGAGTTTTATGCTTATTATCAATGGTATTATAATCTCCCGAGTAGTGAGGTTGTCAAAAAAGTTCCATTAAATTTTTTGATAAAGGCTTATAGTGGATTGCATGATTTAGAACTTGAATTGGCAGTAAAAAAAGTAGGTAAAGCATGAAGATTGTTTGTTTTCATAATCCAGAGGAAGAAAATGGTTATCTAAGTAATTGGTATTCAAGTCAATTTATTATCAATGATATCATCTTTTCTTCTATGGAACAATTTATGATGTATCAAAAGGCAATATGTTTCGAAGATAATGATATTGCTCAAAAAATTCTTAAAACAGAAAACGTTGCTTATATCAAAGAATTAGGACGACTTATTTCAAATTATAATGAAAATTATTGGAATGGTATACGACAAATTATTGTATTCGAAGGATTGATGGCAAAATTTTCACAGAATGAATCTTTAAAGAGGCAATTGCAAGAGACAGAACATTGTATTTTAGCCGAATGTGCAGTAAAGGATAAAATTTGGGGGATTGGTCTTTCTATGGGTGATCCAGATAGATTGGAAATGAGTAAATGGAAGGGACAAAATTTGTTGGGTTATACATTAATGATGGTGCGAGATTGGCTATAAAATCCATTTTCTTGGGAACAGCGTAAGCTTCCTGAATTTGTTTCTTTTTTTAATGGTTTGACCTATACTCCAGACGATGTTCAAGAAACAGGAACATTGGTGTTGAGATCTTCTAATGTCAAAAATGGAGAAATTGTAGATGCTGATAATGTGTATGTGAGTGATAAAGTTGCTACATCTGAGAATGTGCAAGAAGGGGATATTATCGTTGTTGTAAGAAATGGTTCTCGTGCACTCATTGGAAAACACGCGCAAATTAAGGCTTCCATGCCAAATACAGTAATTGGAGCGTTTATGAGTGGAATTCGTTCTGAATATTCTTCTTTTGTAAATGCATTACTTGACACATCGGCATTTGAGAATGAGGTTGCAAAGAATATGGGAGCGACTATTAACCAGATAACTGGTTATATGTTCTCAAAAATGGAGTTTATGATTCCATCAGAGGAAGAACAACAGAAAATTGGAGAATACTTTTCTAACCTCGACAACCTTATCACCCTTCATCAGCGTAAGTTATAAGTTAAGCAAAAATAAAAAGGAGGAAGAAAATGGTTTTTAATAAAGAATCAGATTTTGAAGAAGCCTTAATTAAAATATTATCCGAAAAAGGCTGGGAAAAAGAAGTACTTAAAAACTACTCAGAAGAGGATTTACTGCGAAATTGGGCAGATATTCTTTTTGAAAATAACCGTGATATAGACAGACTAAATGATTATCCACTGACAGATGGCGAAATGCAGCAGATTCTGGAACAAATTGAAACACTCAGAACTCCATTAAAATTAAATGGATTTATTAATGGAAAAAGTGTTTCTATTGTGAGGGATAATCCGGATGATAAATTACATTTTGGTAAAGAAATCAGCCTTAAAATATACGACCGTCGTGAAATTGCAGCAGGACAGAGCAGATATCAGATTGTACAACAGCCTAAATTCCCAACTAAGTCGGGTGTGTTGAATGATCGGCGTGGAGATTTAATGTTGCTTATTAATGGTATGCCTGTAATACATATTGAATTGAAAAAAAGTGGAGTACCAGTAAGCAAGGCATATCATCAGATTGAAAAATATTCACGGGAGGGTGTATTTAGTGGATTGTTTTCTTTGGTTCAGATTTTTGTGGCAATGGAACCTGATGAAACGGTTTATTTTGCTAATCCTGGACCAGATGGTAAATTTAATTCTGATTATTATTTCCATTGGGCAGATTATAATAACGAACCAATTAACGAATGGGATAAAATTGCGTCTACACTGCTTTCCATTCCGATGGCACATCAGCTGATTGGTTTTTATACGGTTGCAGATGATTCTGATGGATTGTTAAAAGTAATGCGTAGTTATCAGTACTTTGCAGCAAGTGCAATATCAGATAAGGTGGCAAAAGCAAAGTGGGAAGGAGACAATCAGCTTGGTGGTTATATCTGGCATACAACCGGTTCCGGAAAGACAATGACTAGTTTTAAGTCAGCACAGCTTATAGCCAGTTCAAGAGATGCAGATAAAGTCATTTTTCTTGTAGATAGGATTGAGCTTGGCACACAATCATTAAAAGAATATCGTGGATTTGCAGATGAAAACGAAACTGTTCAGGCAACGGAGAATACAGGTGTGCTTATTACCAAATTAAAAAGCTCGAATCCGGCAGACACACTTATTGTTACTTCTATACAGAAAATGAGCAATATTAAGGAAGAAGCTGATGGTCTGAATACATGTGACATTGAAACTATTAATAAAAAACGAATTGTATTTATTATTGATGAATGTCATCGTTCTACATTTGGAGATATGTTAATTACAATAAAAAATACATTTCCAAAAGCAATGTTTTTTGGTTTTACAGGAACACCGATTCATGAGAAGAATGAAAAACAAAAGAATACAACGGCAACAGTTTTTGGAAATGAGCTTCATAGATATAGTATTGCAGATGGAATCAGAGATAAGAATGTGCTTGGATTTGATCCATATAAAGTATTGACTTTTAAAGATAAAGATATCCGCAAAGTTGTTGCGTTGGAAAAAGCCAAAGCAAAGACGGAGGAAGAAGCAGTTGCGAATCCTGATAAAAGTAAGATTTATTATAAATATATGGATGCAAGTCAGGTAAGCATGACAGGAGATATTGATAAAAAAGGTAATTATATAAAAGGAATTGAGGATTATATTCCGAATGTTCAATATAGAACAGAAGAGCATACTAAAACAGTAGTAACAGATATATTGGATAACTGGATAACATTAAGCCATAATAGTAAATTCCATGCGATATTTGCAACAAGCAGCATACTGGAAGCAATAGAATATTATCGTTTATTTAAAAAAATGAAGCCGGAATTGAAGGTTACAGCACTGTTTGACTCTAATATAGATAATAATGGCGGTGTTGCATTTAAAGAGGACGGACTTGTTGAAATAATTGAAGATTATAAGAAAAAATATGGTCAGGAATTTTCGATTGCAACATTTCCAAAGATGAAAAAGGATATTGCGGCTCGTCTGGCACACAAAAAGCCATATGAGAGAATTGCAAGTGAGCCAGATAAACAAATTGATTTGCTTATTGTTGTAGACCAGATGTTGACAGGATTTGATTCTAAATGGATTAATACTTTATATATGGACAAAGTTCTTCGGTATGAGAATTTAATACAGGCATTTTCAAGAACTAATCGTCTATTTGGACCAGATAAACCATTTGGAACAATTCGTTATTATCGTAAACCACATACAATGGAAAAGAATATTAATGATGCGGTAGAACTTTATTCAGGTGATAGACCATTGGGATTATTTGTCCAGCATTTGCCAGAGAATTTGGAAGAGATGAATGGGATTTTTGCAGAAATATCAGAGTTGTTTGAAAATGCAGGAGTAACTAACTTTGAAAAGCTGCCAGAAGACAAATCGGTTTGTGGAAAGTTTGCAAAGGAATTTAATAGATTAAATAGTTATTTAGAGGCAGCTAAAATACAAGGGTTTAAATGGAGCAAACCTTCATATGTAAATGAGAATACAGGTGAAATAATTGATGTCTGTATAGACGAAAAAACATATTTAATTTTAGTACTTCGCTATAAAGAACTAGGTAGTAACGATGTGGGAATGAGTGATGTCGATGCACCCTATGATTTGGAAGGATATATTACAGAAATCGATACAGGTCTGATTGATTCAGATTATATGAATTCCCGTTTTGATAAATATATTAAATTGCTTTATGGAGAAGGTTCAACACAGGAAACTATAGATCAGGCAGAAACAGAATTGCATAAGACATTTGCAACACTTTCTCAGGAAGAACAGAAATATGCAAATATTTTCCTGCATGATATCCAGCGGGGAGATGTAGAAGTGACTGTTGGAAAATCATTGAGAGATTATATCAATGAATACATGTCAAAAGCGAAAGATAACCAAATTCATCAAATATCCTTTGCCATAGGTGTGGATGAAGAAAAACTTAGAATTATTATGGACTTGAAATTAAATGATACAAATATAAATGAGTTTGGTCGGTATGAAGAGCTAAGACAGACTATTGATAAGAATAGGGCAAAAGAATATTTTGAAAGAATTGAAGGAAGAAAAATAATACCACCTAAAGTTAATATTAAAGTTGACAAGTTGCTGCGGGAATTTATTATCAGAGGTGGCTTTGAAATTCAGATGCCGGAAGAGTATAAGTAGTTAGGTAAGATAAGAATATTGCACTAATCGGATGATATATTATGTTTATGTCAGCGTAAGTAAATTCAAAATGGAGGTAACTTATGCTAACGGATATGAACAATCAGGTATTTTTTTGTGATTATTATAAACAATGGGTGGATGTGTACAAAAAGGGTGCGATAAGAGAAGCAACCATGTCAAAATATTTGATGTCCCAGAAATGGATTAAAAAATTAGCACCCGAATTAAAACTATCAGAACTGACGAGAACTGCTTATCAGAAACTTTTAAATGATTATGCAAAAGAGCATGAGAGACAGACAACACTGGATTTTCACCATCAGTTAAAAGGAGCAATTCTGGATGCGGTAGATGAAGGGATGCTGGAAAGAGATCCAACAAGAAAAGCGATAATAAAGGGGAAAACACCAAGAGCAAAGAAGATTAAGTATTTAAATCAGTTTGAATTGCATACATTAATTGCCAATTTAGATATAAAAGAAGAAGCTAACTGGGATTGGTTTATTCTGTTGGTGGCAAAAACAGGAATGCGATTCTCTGAGGCTCTTGCTATTACACCAGCTGATTTTGATTTTTCAAGACAAACATTATCCATTAGTAAGACTTGGGATTATAAAGGAGAAGGAGGATTTTTGCCGACAAAGAATAAGTCTTCGGTGAGAAAGATACAGATTGATTGGCAGATAGTAGTTAAGTTTTCAGAATTAGTAAAAGGGTTACCGGATGATAAACCGATTTTTGTAGGAAAGTCCAAGATATATAATTCTACAGTAAATGATATACTTACAAGGCATTGCAAAAAATGTGGTATTTCTGAAATTTCAATACATGGACTCCGCCATACGCATGCGTCGTTACTGCTATTTGCAGGAGTATCCATTGCAAGTGTGGCTCGAAGATTGGGACATGCAAGTATGACTACAACACAAAAAACATATTTACACATAATACAGGAACTTGAAAATAAGGATGTCGATTTGGTAATGAGAACTTTATCAGGATTATAAAATTATATAAGGAAGACTTACGCTGATGAAAGTAATGAGAAAAGCTGCCGATGGCAGCTTTTCTTGCATTAAATTTAAATCCCCTCAAACCGTCCGGAAGCCCCACAAGGAAGTGTAAGTCCGTTGGAACTGACCGGAAGACCGATTTCGTCGGATGTGACTTTGCCTGGGAAACGTTTTAGCTCTGTTCCGATAAGGTAAGAGAGAACCGCCGGCTGTAAGCCTGTAGTATAGGAATTAATCAGGAAGAACAAAGGTCTGTCCACCAGAAGCTGTGCACAGAGTTTGACCAGTGGATGGATGGATTCTTCGATTTTCCAAATTTCACCCTTGGGACCTCTGCCGTAGGATGGAGGGTCCATAATAATAGCATCGTAGTGGTTGCCACGGCGGATTTCACGTTCTACGAATTTGACACAGTCGTCTACAATCCAGCGGATTGGTGCATCTGCAAGACCGGAAGAAGCAGCATTTTCCTTGGCCCAGGTAACCATACCCTTTGAAGCGTCTACATGGGTAACGGATGCACCTGCTGCTGCGGCAGCAATCGTAGCACCACCGGTATAGGCAAAGAGATTCAACACCTTCACAGGACGTCCTGCCTCCCTGATGCGTTCACTGCACCAGTCCCAGTTGACCGCCTGCTCAGGGAAAAGCCCGGTGTGCTTGAAGCTGAACGGCTTTAACCGGAAATTCAGTTCGCGGTAAGAGATGGTCCATTCTTCCGGCAGCTTAAAAAATTCCCATTCACCGCCGCCCTTGGAGCTGCGGTGATAATGTCCGTTTAAGCGGTTCCATTCAGGAACGTTTTTTTCGGTTTCCCAGATGACCTGCGGATCCGGACGAAGGAGGATGTACCTGCCCCAGCGCTCCAGCTTTTCCCCACAGGAGGTATCTATTACTTCATAATCTTTCCAATGATCTGCAATCCACATATAGAAACCTTTCTGTGT
>OHBX01000382.1_pt1 | contig 26796 bp, 30 predicted proteins | sample 1577441 | NCBI WGS metagenome assembly OHBX01 (sample SAMEA3879561, study PRJEB24766) | human gut metagenome | biome: human-associated habitat; feature: feces | place: USA | collected 1985/1987 | reverse complement strand
GTGCCTTAATAAAGCCCTGACCAAAAATTGTCAGTGTAACTCCGATTACCACAAGTACCAGCTTATATGTAATAGTCACGATCATAAGAACAAGCGTAGACACCGGAATCGGAATCTTCTCTTTTTTCATATAATATATCTGAGCCGGCTGTCCCCCCGACGCAGAGGGTGTGATGCAGCTGAAAAAGAATCCAACCGACGAGAACAGGAAACAGGTTCCCCTGTCTACCTTCACGCCAAGATTCCGCATCATATAGTGTATGATAATTGATTCTCCCCATATAAATACCACGACACATGCCACTCCCGGTACGAGCCACCAAGGATTCACCGTCTGAAGTATATCAGATATCTGGCCTATATCCTCGCCGTGAAACACTCCGTATACAGTTCCGGCAAATATGAGAACCAGGAACAATACGTTGAACACCATCTTTTTCTTATTTTCCATTTAACTTACTATCCTTTTTCATATCCGGGGCAATTCCCCTGTAAATACAGTGCGAACTTCATGCACAATGCTAGTATATCATGGATCATTCAATTAAATGGCAAAAAAGGGTGGTTTTTACTTTAATTATTTGTAATGTGAGTTTTATGTGGCATACACATTCTATTTTTCACTGTTCAGGATCGGCAGATTCTGCCCCTCCTCCCAGAGAGTCTGGTCTCCTGTGTTATGTCTTCGGCTACATGGGGATTCTTAGACAGTGCCAGCACAAAACGATATACGTCTTTGTAGTACTTTTCGTATATTTCTTCTATTCCATTTTTTTCTTTTCCTGACGCCAAGTTTTTTACCTCCCTTCACATATAAGACCAGTATAATTGAAAAACGTTACAAAAGGAGCAGACGCATGTTAGGCGCCTCGCGCGGTGTCTGCGTACTTCACAAGGAATCCTCCCACTTACGTGGGTCCCTCCTTATGAAAATAAAATGCTGTGAATTTCGAAAATTCTTCACAGCATTTTTCATCGTTTATATTTTGTCAGATTTTCTTCTCTTTGACTAGAAGCTATGGCCTCCACCGCCACCGCCGATGCCTCCGCCTCCGAATCCACCGCCGCCGATTCCGCCATGACCGCCGGATCCAGATCTTGTACTTCTCGTTTCACTGATCATATCATATTTATGATTCATGTTATATGAAACCTTTGTACCGGTAAGCAGATTTTTTGAACCCATGTCATATACCTTTGAAGTCTTCTTCATCAGAAGATAATTAAGCAATATAGAAAATATTATTGCAAGGAGTATGTTGCTGATATGCTTCATTGGACGGCTTATCTGCTCTCCTACCAGCAGCATATTTATCTGCTTGAATGCCTCATTTGCGCACTCAAAATATTTCTCTTCACTTGCATATTCATAGACATTGTCTGTTATCGTATACGCATTTGTCTTGGTTATGATCTTGTATGGTTCGCCATACGAATAGATGTATATCTGTCTGTTACGCATATCAATGAAGAACATAACGCCATCGCGGGTACCAAATTCTCTTTTATAGGCAGATTCCGCATGGTATGCTGTAGATTTGTACATAAGGTTCGATGTCACACACAATACATTGCAATAACGGGCAGTCTCCTTCATAGTCTCCGTCAATTGTGCCTCCTGACTTTCAGTCAGCACATCTGCATCATCTTTGATTACCACTTCATGCTGGTGACCATACGAATCATCCTGATCCTTCTCAGATGCGTGAACAGGTACTGCACAATCAGCCCCCACAACCAGAAACGACAGCATGATCATAACAGTGATCATCACTCTGGCAATTACCGCTCTACGCACGATGATCACCTCCCTTGTACTCAAACTGCGGAAGTGGTCTTGTGGACATCCGGTTGTGGCTGATAACCAGATCTATGAGTGTCAGAATGGTTGCAGCACACACCAGAAGCACGCATCCATAATAATACTTGTCCATAACAGGTTTTATCAACACGACCGCTACAGACAGAATGGTGGCAAAGGCAATAAATAATCCCATGACGCCACTTTTTCTTTTTACTCTTCTCACGTTTACTATGCCTTTTACTGCCCCATAAATGGCTACCAGACACGAGATGCACGCCACAACATAACTGGCCTTTCCCATAATATCCCAGTTAAAAAGAAATGGATTTATATCAAACTTCAGGCAGAATAATACTATTATGCACACTATCAGCTGTATAACTTCCAGAAAACAGGAAAACTTCACAAATGAAGTTATCTTATTTTTTATTTTTCTTTTTGTGTCTTTTTGTGGCTTTTTTGTTTGCAGCTTTTTTGTTTGTAGCTTTTTCTTCTTGCCTCCACTTTTCTTTGCATTGAGTGTATGCCTTGCAAAGAATCCCAGATCATTTTCATGTGTCTCTACATCTGCTATCTTCTCCATCTCATCGCAATATACCATGGTCACAAGCGCACCTATCGCAGATACAAATGCCAGTAGCACGCCAGGTCTCACCGTAAGAAATAAGTTCAGCAAAAAGTATAATGGGATCACTCCTATCAGGCATCCAAGCAGGAACTTTCCGATGTCAAGCGGTATGTCCGCAGCCACTTTTCCCGTGCTGCCATTTACCGCTGCATATGCAATACGCTTACCGTTCTTGTACGACAAAAGCCACACAGGAAACAACCCGGTCTTTGCTCCAGTGATCTTTATATCCATCGTTTCTGACAACGGCTCCTCCGGTTCACCGATAGCATCATATGTACATAGATGATGCTTTATCTTCCTCATCATCACATCATGCGCCATATCTCCTGTCACCTGCGCTATCTTATCCCTGTAAACCTTATAATCCACATCCGGCAGATCCGCATAGAATCCGCTCAGATATCCCATGGAAAATGGTTTCATATCCGCCGAGTCAAATGGTGCCACCTTGCTGCTGAGATCATCTGGAAACAGCGATGATGCGTCCATGGTTATATTCTCGTAATGATTATCCGCAAAGCATCTTACATTATACGTATGACTGACTGTATCAACCCCTGAAGTATAGCTGTCCGTCGCCCTGACAGTGGTTTTACCTTTCTGGTCAACATCACACAGCCAATAAGGCATGTAGATTCCACGGAACTCCTGCACATTTCGTCTGTGTTTCAGTCTGTTCGGCGCGTATATCGCCCTCTTCATGACTGTGGCATATGATGCCTTGCACATGTCCTTCGTCACCGCAAACGGTATCACATAATCCGGTCTTCTCTCACTTTTCAGCCGGCTGGAAAGCATAGTTGCTGCCCCGCAGTAACTGCAGAATCCCGTCGCTGATTCATCTGTACTGTATATCTCCCCACCACACTGCGGACAAATGAATACAGTAAGCTCCATAAGCTTGCGTTCCTCGCTGTCCTCATCCTTGTCGACACTCTCCGGCTCGTATTCATTTCCACATGCTTTGCAGTGCATTTTCTTTCTTGCTATATCATATACCAGATTGCTGCCACATCCGGCACATTGTATCATATGTATTTCCCCCTGTAATATAAATTGTGAAAGATTATTGACGAAATAACCTAACTCATTATACTACCTCTTTTTATAAAGAACCAGCTCCGGATTTGTACCTTCCGCCTCATATGTCGATATCAAAATAAAATCCATATCCGCCAGAACTCCAAAGCACCGGTCTCCACCAAACTCGCATTCCAGCTGATTTCCCAGATATGTCTTCTCGTCATCAAGGAATCTGACATTCATGCCATTTGGCAAACGATACTCAAGATTCACATATTTGCCAACAAGCGCATTGAGTCTTTCAAGGTGAGGCATCCCCTCTATCTGAAGGGCATTTATCTCATCTATAAGCTGCCTCTTAAAGGCCTCAAACTGTCCGCCATCGCTGAGTGACTCATATCGTTTCCAGTAATCAAGTTTTGGCAATCGTTCTTTCATGTATGCTCTCGCCTGCTCCTCAGTGAAATTCTCCCCCACCATGTTCTTCACACATACATCGATCAGATCATCCATATTGCTGTAGGTATAGGTGCCATCGGCGTAACACCATTTGCAGTAATCCTCATTCAGCGCACCATCACTGTCCCGCCCCATAATGGCATCGTCCTCGAGCGGCATTCCACAGCACTGACATATCAGTTTCCTCGGTTCTCCAAGCAGAGTGTTTATCGATACATCAAACTCTTTTGAAAGCAGTTTCAACGTATCTGTATTCGGCACTGTATCGCCGTTTTCCCAGCGCGATACCGCCTGCCTTGTGACCATGACCTTCTCTGCAAGGTCATCCTGGGATAATCCCCGTTTGGTTCGAAGTTCTAATATAACGTCCTTTGTCTCCATTGTACTCACCTCCGTTATGGATATCATAGCAGATTGTGGGGGTGGCGGAAAGCAACGGGGTGTTGCTCTGTTCCTATACCGACTGCGTAAACCGGCATTTCGGGAAGCCCGAGCAACCTATGAATTTGCCAAATTTCCCCGATCTTTCAACCAACTTTTTCCCGCATTCCGGGCATATCATAGACATCTTTGCAGGTGCAGACTTAATATCTCCACTTGAGTCCTGCGGCATTTTATTGCCGTTCTTCTTTAAATGATCGGAGGTCTTAGTGCCTTTTTTTTGCGTACCGTCAGATATAGCTTCGATCTCTTGGGGCTTACCACCAAATACATCCTCGACTTCTTTAGCTGTTAGTATCTCTGCTGTGCATTCTCTCGCAACCCTCACCGGTTTGCACATCCATACCGACTTATCGCCTATCATGTAAAATCTGAATTTTGCCCTTGTCGCTGCAACATTGACGATATTATTGTTCACCCAGTTGACTGCTCCCATAGATTTGCTGTCGCATCCGAGTAGGAATATAACCTCATCCGTTCCCTGGCCCTGGAAAGTGTGCACTGTTCCAATGTTATTTGCATTAAGCCATTTTCTGACTCTTGGCTCTTTTCCATATAACTCCGATTTCTTTATCATCTCCAGCATTCCCTCTTTGACCGATGTAAATGGCGTGATGATAAACAGCCTCGGAATATCGATAGGATCCCGTTCAAATTTTCTCTCCAGTAGTTTCAGAACAAGCTCGCCCTGAGCCTTGACAAAGTGATCCTTCTTGCCCGAATTCTCAGCACCTGCTGCATCTATCCAACAGCTCTTGTCCAGGATAAATGTTCTTGCCCTGTCCTCCTTAGGAGCTGCCGTCTGCTGCTTCATAGTTCCATCATATGAAAGCACATTTGAGATTGTGTACATCGGGTCAATGCAGCGCCTATGGACTACCAGTGGGCAGCCTACCCACTCTTTCTCCTCATCCTTTCCAAGATAAGTTCCATACGGATTTATATAGTCAGCAAAAGCCTGCACAGAGATTTTCTTATCCTTGTAACCTGCCAATATCTCTGCGGTAAGCAACTGTTTTATCATGTCAGTCTCTGCGGTAACCACAGGCTCGATCTGCTTTGGATCTCCGACTATGATCGCCTTTCGACACCTAAACATCGCACCAACTGCCATCTGTGGCTGTGCCTGTCCCGCCTCGTCGATGATAAGAGTTCCAAGCACTCCGCTTTTCTTCACATCGCCCAGAAATGTCTGCGCAGAAGCAAATGTCGTGGATATTACAGGGGTGAGCAGGAAAATGCTCTGAAGCATGTACGGCATGGCTTCTTCTCTGTCTGCAAGCTTCATCCTCTCACCACAATCATCAAACACATTCCACGCTATCATCAGGTTGATGATATTGTGCCTCATGCATTTTGATGAAATGACGAATTCCTTGTGCAGCTTACATGCATACAGGAATAACTTTTCACGCTCTCTATTGTACTGGGCGGTAAACCATGGATTGGTTATCTGTGCTTTTGTTGACAGCCGATCATCCTCGGATACATAACGTTCCATAAATACAGCGTCCACCGGGGTCATCTTCATCTGCCCATGCGAGTATTTTGAAATACACCGCTGGTATTCCTGAAGATTCTGCAGGCCAGATATCCTGTTGTTCAAAGAAGTTATCTCTCCATTAAGTTTTGATATTGTCGCTTTCTTCTCCTGAATGAACATATCTCTTGTGGATGTATCCTTACGCCTTGCGAACAATCCCTTCGGTCTGCTTTCCTCAAGCTCGATCAGCTCTTTTTGTTCAGCAAATAACTGACGCTCAAGTATCTGCCGCTTTCTTTCCACATCACTTATTTCACATGACAAATCCTCTGGTGCATCTTCCTGCAGCTCCACAGGAACCGAACCTGCCAGAACACAGATCTGTCCTAATTCTTTTCGTAAGTTTTCAACCAATTTATACTGAGATAAAAACTTTTTTCTTATCTCCAGATATTTTGCCTTATGCTGCTCTCTGACTTCATTTGATCTGTAGTCCTCCACAAATGGCTTCAGGACCGAATTGCAATACTTACGGATATTTGCCTTTCTGCCAAATGGAGCGGATATCAATCCCCAGCAGTCAGCTCCGCCTAAAAGTTTATCCGCATAACGCGTAAAATAAATGTCCTTCTCTTCTCGGCTCTTACCATATCTGGTTATAGTCTCCACATCACCTGACTTGTTGATATCAAACAAATCATGAACCTCATCCAGACCGCAGCGGATCTCCTCTTCGTCATCCCCAGACGACTCCAGACTGTCAAGTATATCCCTCGCCTTCGGAAGGTCTATCGTGATATTTTCCACCGCCGCATTGTTACATGACGCGACCAACATACTATAATTGTTGATCTCATCAACATTTATCGAATAATAATGAGGCGCATACTGGTAATAGGCATTCGCATTTGCCTCTAGCAATCCATGCGAAAATGAATGCATCTCAAATAAAGAGTCTGGATCTTCTGCATTCTCAGCGAGGAGTCTGGCACGCTCAACAATATTGCTTGCCACGATCTCCTTGAGCAATGTAGTCTTTCCCGTTCCGGGAGGTCCGTTTACAGAAAAAACTGGAGCATCCACGTCCTGTCTGACCGCAATATTGACTGCAACCTGCTGCATCAACGCCGGCATATATTTGGCCGGCCATTTTCCCCTTGGCGAATTTGTAACGTTAAGAATTCTGTCAAAGAACAACTTCATCTCACTTTTTCCCGCATCCGGCGAGATGATCGTTCTCGGTAAATCGTCTGGGCCTTTCGACTTTTCGTACCCTGCCAGAATGTACTCGATCACTTTCTTCTCATATTCATTCCCATCGCCAAAGTTCCCGTTCTGAACCAGCTCTGACAACTGAATAATGTCATTCAAAAAGAAGCTTTTACCCTGATCCGCATAGTCAAATGCGTCTTCGTCCGCATCTCTGACCTGTTCGCTCGCATACCTGTTGTATTCGGCAATTCCCATCGATTCCTGAGGATCATCTAAGAACCTGTATTTCACATACTCGTTAAAAATCTTTTCATATATGGTTGAAATGAACTCATCAACATTCTGGTTCTGCAGTTCCTCATCGATCTCTCCAACAAGTTCTTCATACTCGTTAGTATCGAGAGAAAAGTCATGACTATTATGTGCTCTTGACTCATCCCACTTGGCAACTGCCCACAGTATCGATGACAGCTGGAAACTGTTCTTAAGATACACACCTTTCGTATCTGTCTTGAATGAGCACCATGCGATCGCACTCTTTTTCGGATAAGCTATCTCAGGATTATCGGATTTATCCTCTATAAACTTCTCAAGATAATCAACTACTGTATTCCGCTCTACCTTCCCCAGGCAAAAATGGATCTCATCACCAACCGAAGGAAACTTCGCATAGCCGTCCCTGTCATTTTCCAGGATCATTTCCAGATCAATATCAGGAGATGACAAAACTGGCAAATCAAAGAAGACCTCAATCTTCTCTGCCTTAACATCTTTGCCATTCTTAATATTCTTAATCAGCTTTTTGTTCTCTGTACTTTCCTGTGGAATGTCGGTTTGACCTAGAAATTCTGTGATTTTCCAGTAGTTTAAGATTTCCAGGACTGCGTTCTTTCGTTTGTCTTCCATTCGGTGTGCTCCTTGTGGTGTAACTAGTGCAATGACTTTTTATAATTATTGTACAGATAAACAGAAGTATTTTCAATTTATTCATACTGAATTACGACAAAGTCCTGGATTGTCGCTTAGCTGGATTTTTTATAATATCTTTTATTTCTTTAATCTTCCCATGCTTTATCAATACATGTGCAACTATCCCCCAACAATCCATTTTTAATATTTCAACAATAATCTCTTTCGGATTCGGAATCTTAACATTATCTGATGGCATTCTATTTATTATATTTTGAATGTCATCAATTTCTGGATATTCCATTCTCAATCGCATATTCAAATCCCATCCATTTTGAATATATTTCGGATCTAAACTTATACAATTAATTAGTTGATTTGTATACTGCAGATCGGCCCCTGCCTTTACATCATCTTTAGTTTCTTTAAAGTTAATAAGATTTTGCGCCACATAGAACATTTCTTCTTGAAAAAATATCAAATTACTCACCTCCAATTCTAATTATTTACGATAATCTAGTGCTTTGTAAATATCTAATATTGTCGAATGAAGGTAATCCTAAAAAATACATATAATCATGTCTCTACTATATAAATTTGTTGTATACCTTACTAAACACATTTATCAAAATAATGTTAATTATAACCTAGCACTATTTTTCAAGTTCCATTAATATATTATCTAATTTCTCCAACAAAAATTCTGCTGGATCATCTTGATTTTCTTTCATATTATTCATCTTTATTAGATCATCTGTAGTCAACAGCACAAGCAATTTTCCATTTTCTCTTAAACATCCTTTTGCTGCCCAAGTTGCATTTTCATCATAGCCATTTTGAGATATAATTATTCCCACTCTTCTTAACGCCTTAGCATATAAGTATTTTTCTGTAGTATATATCTCTTTTTGGGTAACTGGTTCACCATAATTTTTAAACTCAAAAATCACATATTTAGATTTAAAGTATTTTTCAATAATTGACCAAAAAGTCTTTTGGTTTCCATCTTTTATTCTGCACAAAAGGTCAAATCTATATAATTTTTTATTAGACTTTTCCTGTTCTTTCCATAAAGTTAAATCTTCTGAAAATATATTTTCCAATAGCTTACGACATATTACTTCATATTTTCTCGCCATAGAATTACCTTCTTGACATAATTTCATCTCTTTAATCAAAGATTTAGTATATGAACTATGCTGCAAAGAATTAATTTCTATAAAGCCCTTCACCGGTGCTATATTATCTACGGAATAATTCAAACATGCAATCATCTCGTTCTTTAGCTCATCAAATTGCTGAACAGCAAACAACAAATTTGATATATCTATTACTATTAATTCTGGATGTTCATTATAGAATTTTTTTCTCTTTTCATCTATAACATATTCGGCAACAACTAAAATTGGAATCATTTTATTATCTATCGCAATTTGTGAAATTCTATCAGCTACATGACCATTTACTGAAGCATATTTAACTTCTATACAATATTTATTGTCATCTTTCTCTGCAATAATATCAATCTCAACACCATTATTAAGCATCACATTTCGTTGAATACTGTATTCTGCTTTTTGAAATATTCGAGCTACACACTTTTCAAATAATACATAATTGTATAAATTCATCTAGTAATTCTCCTTTAAATCACATCACTATCAAAATATTATTTTGTGGAAATAAATTTGTTGCCTTATCACATCTTTTATGCATAGGTAAATCCCACCTACTGTTTTTCTATATCAATTTTTTTCAAATATAATGGTCATTTCACCTATTAAGCAAACATATTTGATTCTACCGTCAATATCATTGCATCATACTTTCCCCTAATTATCTCTGTAAACCTAGCCAATCTTAATCATCATAAAAATCGTCCAACACATATGTTGTAACAGGCGTTATATATAATTCATACCGAATAATTAATTTGATCAGTTCATTACCATCAATTAGTGTAATCGGAGTACCCGCTCTGGCAGCCTCTCTAGCATTATTTGTAAAACGACTGTTTGTTATAAAAACTCCATAATCTGCCTGATACTTATTCATAGCACCCAGAAACTGATTTATATCCGGCTCACTAACTGGACTTGTATTAAATCTCTTGCACTGTATCACTACTCTTGTCGTTCTAAAATCGTCTTCATCTATATGATAGCCATATCCATCAATACCACCATCATTAGAAACCTGTACACCCTTATTTGTAAACTGCACTCCCATCCTCGTAAGTAAGGATCTTGATAGCTGTTCAAATTTTGCAGGCGACATATTTGCAATTGCGCTCTGTAATTTCACCCTAAAATCATCCAAAAACTCTTCTTTTTCAGATTCGTTCTCTTCATCTTCCACCATTGGCGTAGCTGTAACGTTTTTCTTATTCTTATTTTTTGCAGAATGCTCCTCCCAATACTTACGAGCCTTATCCCTAACCTCTGTTTTTACATCAAATTTAGACAAGTCTATACTTGAGCCTTCTGAGGTAAGTGTAATCTTGGGATTATACTTTTCATACGACAACACCCCTACATACCCGAGTTCTTTTATTGCGAAATTGAATTTGAAATCAAACTTTTTATATTGATTTCCAGTCTTGTTTGAAGTGTAGATCTTTTGTTCAAATTCAGCTATACGTTCATCCTTTTCACTAATTCTATCACGTATCTCTGATCGGTCTAACTGTCCACCAGCCTCCTGAAGCACCTCTATTATAGGCTTGATAAGCTGTGATATCTGCTCTTCAGAATTTAATGTATCAAAATACATAATTGGTTAATTCCTCTCTTTTTCCCAATAGTCGTTATTCTACTAGTCATCTAAGCACAAAAACCTAAAGAATACTATTATTTTACTGTATTCTCTAAGTTTTATATTTTACTCAAACTCTTCCCGAGTTTTTTATCGTCAACTCATAAATGCTGATATTTCCTGCATTTCAGGCATCTATATTTCGCTAAATATCGCTCATTTCGCATCGTTTTCAAAACTTTTAGTAGCAAATTAGTTGCAATTATTCCTTATTGTTTCTATGAAATCCATGGCAGATATAATCTACTTTTACTACTAAAAACGAATAATCAAATGTGGTTTGCGGGTGCTTAATCGTGCCTGCTGCCACACCCACTATGAAAGGAGCTTTTCCATGAGCAATCAACACAAACATCCAACTATAAGTTTTAGAATCAGCGAAGCTGAACGCAAGCAAATCGAAGCCCGCATCCTTGCCAGCGGCATGATGAAGAAAGATTATTTTGTCCGTTCCTGCATCTATAACCGCATCTGCGTTGTCGGCAAGAAAGAAACCATATATCCTCTTGTACAGACTATTAATGCACTATATCTGCAATTACTTGAATTGCAGAAAGCATTTACTGAATGCTGTGAACATCAAACTTTAAACAATCTTCCTACAAGCAATGAAATCAAGGAACTACAGACCTACTATAACAATATGCTTACAGCCATCATTGATCTGCTTGATGGTGCTAAGTATCTGTGGGAAGGAGAACACCATGAAACAAAATAACCTTTGTTACCTGTTTGGTATGTATGAACTTGATACAGATTCCGTTATTGTTAATGCCATCAATGATACATATACTGGCACATCTTTTACTATCAGTTGCAAAAAATGTAATTCAGCCGTCTTGCTCGATACCCCTGATGATATCGCATATCTATATCGGCTGGCACAGAAAAATCCTCTGATGTATGCTGAATTAGCTTGCAAACCTAATGGATTACAGGAATATGTGGATGCTATGAATGAATTTAATTAAGTCTGCAATAACATCACTATACCTTAAGCGGCTCTACGAGTTTTCTTTCAAGTTTTTCTCAGAAAAAATTGAAAGAAAACTCAAAACACTACTGTATCATTAATAAAATGCTTTTCTGTACTCATAAACTCGTAGATTTATACAAAAGCTTTATTGCCAATATGAATATACTTATAATCGTTATCATCCATATTTTCAATAGCATTTTTTATTTCCTCTGTATTCACAGTTATTCCTATAATTATTTGACACGTTCCTTGCAAAGAGACAATTTTTTCAAAAAAAGCTTTTGCATCATCTGCACCAATACTATGTTGAGTTGGTTCATCAAAAATTACTACTCCAGGATGATTTCCGTTATATTGTTTTGAGGTCTGTAACAAGGCTAATGTGTATGACCATATTGCACGAATATTATCACTCGCCGAAGAATCAAATTTCATATCAAATTTGTCAATTACAGGCATATAGTTATCCTTTGATATTTCTATCCCACCAATATTAGATGTACTAGTATATTTAAAGCTTCTTAAATTTGATATAAAATAATTCTTAAAACATTTCAATTTTTTCTCATCGTCTTCTGAAAATCCCAACTTAGGAAGTTCTGCTTTTTCCTTTAGTAGTTCTTTCCAATTTTCACTAAGTTCTATAAATTTCTTTACTATGTCATCAATTGCATTTTTGAATTCATTTAATTCTGATATATGATGTTCAATTGCCATTCTTTTGTATATAATCGTCTCTGATAAATCATCATCTATGGAGTATAAATCCCGTCGAATCGATTTTGCCAATCTATATAATGTTCCGATTTTCTCACGCACATCTTTTAAGGTTGTATCTAACTCTACGTTTCTGTTTCTATGGTATTCTAAAGCAAATTCAAGCATTTCTTTTTGAGCATTCAAGTGCTTAATTGTCTGTTCAATCGTCATCATATTAGTTTGATGATGAATTGGCAAAAGAGAATCCTGTATCTTTTGATTGCACGTTGGACAAATTCCCTCAAAAGACAGACATTGCAAATTACTGCCTAGGTCTTTCAATCTTTGTGCATCCTTATTATTAGTAATATCCTGTCTAATAATGTTAAGATTCTGATTTAGCTCAAAAATTTTTCTTTTTTCTACTCTAATATTTTCTTGTAATTCTAATTCTTTGTATTGATATTCTGACAAATCCGATTCAACTTCTTCTAATTCTTGCTGTAAATCATCATAATTATCAATAATTTTAGGTTTAATTGTTTTTAAAGAATCATGCTCTGCTTGTAACTCTTTAATCCATTCATCTATACTAATATGCTCCCCTACACTTCGTACAATATGTATATTACTAATAAATTCCTCCGATAATATTTCAGGGGACAAAGGAATATTTTTAACTACACACTGATTTCTGTTCTGCAAAGACATCATTTCACCATAAAGATTTTTCCATTGCGCTTTCTGATATCGTTCTTTGTTTATAAGTGCACTTCTTTTCCTCTCATTTTCAAATGTGCTTAATCCTAATACAAATTCGGTAACTCTTTTTTTAGCATCTTTTATTGATAAATAAGGCATTCCTGAATATATTCCAGACCAACCATTCTTTTGTTCAATAAACATTGAAGAAAACACCAACTGAAGATATAATTTTCTATCAACTCCATCAGTTGACGGAACAAGCGGTAATTCTATATTTAGAAATTTTTCTAAAAAATAATGAAATCCTTTTATATTATTTGCCGCATTGGGCATATGCACATAAAATTCATCTAAATTAGTGTCTGCATTAAATATATCTGCTAGTTTTGACATATATACCGTTACCAATTTGGCATCTCTTGTCTCACTTTTCGCTGAACGAAAAATAGTAACTTCTTCATATCCATTCGAAATTTCCAAATAGACACCTGATTCCAATACAGGCCACCTATTATCATCATCTTCAATTATAGTTTTATATGCCGATGTCAGTACTTTTTCGTTAACCCCTCCTATTATCTCCTCAAATCCAAGTGCATAATATATTGCTATAAGTACAGAACTTTTTCCTCTTGTATTATTATCACTTGCAATAAAATTCAAACCATCATTAAAAGTTTCGTCAAATAGATATTCTTTGTTGGCAGCCTGAATGCTAATTTTTAATCTGTTAATTTTCAGCATTTTGGTATCTCCACCTTTCTGAAAGTTCTTCAATTCGTTCCTCTGTTAAACCTAGAGATATCTCGCTTAATATCTCCTTTTCTGACCTAAATATTGTTTCATCATCAGAAATAGCTTTTGCTAATTTTTTCCCTTTTTCAGTAAGTTTATATGTTCCATTTCCTTGTTGAACCATCATTTCATCTGCAAGTGCAAATTCTAATGCTCGATTTAACGCCGGATCAAACCTTATTATAATATTATATTGTAAATGGGAATTCAAAAAGATCATTAACTTCTTTCTAAATCTATTATCTGATAAAGCTGATCCAATTATATGCATCTTAATTAATGAACACCCTCTACGTCCACAACAAGAATAAATCATTAAACAAATAATTGATATTTTATAGCTAATTCTATAATTATATGGAATTGCATCAGGTTTTGCATCAAATATAATACCTTTCTTTGCCAATTCTTGTGTCTTTTTCATTTTTTCACCTACTCTTAAATTGCATTGAACAATCTGCTAACCAACTACTTATCATATCATCCTTTAATTCAGCAACAGAACTTCTTGTGATATATGGCAGTTCTTTTTCTAATACTCTTTGAAAATCATCTAATATCTCAATAAATAATTTTTGATTTATCGAGCTGTCTGTATTAGTTTTAGTTTTAATTGATACTTGTCTTTTATATGAATCCTCTAAACTGATTATCTGTTCATATGTATCAACTTGTTCTGTTCTTAACTTTTCCATCAATTCGATTCCAATAACATATGATTCCATATACGTATTAACCATATCAATATAATCTTCGTCATCATCATTGATTCCATTCATAACTGCCTTGATTTTTCGTTTTACATTATTCACCTTTTCGTTATCACACTTTGACCAATCTACTTTTTTATTGCGCAAAACAGTAAAATCAAGCTTATACCCTAAATCATTTCTGATAATTCTAGATATTTCCAATTTAAAATCTTCCGCAGTTTTTATTGTAATAGTAAAGTCTTCCGCGATATATGAACATTGCTCTAGATTTTTTTCTCGATAAGCCATAACCTCTTTTCTCTTTTTTTCTGCATGTTCTAATATTCTTCTATCCTTATTCTGTGGAATAACAAAATGCCATTGATTTATATTGTTAATTCCCAATCCTTTCAATACTTTTTCATAATCTTTGCTGATAAATTTTGCGATATCTGTAGTCATTTTTTTCCGCATATGTTCATATAATTCATCATCAGTGTATTCCTTTTCTGGACAATAGCATTGATATACAATACCATTCTTTGTAAATCCTTCAATTCCACCATCACCTTTATATTGAGCAGGAATCTCTTGATATCCCATTTCTTGATATCTCATTCTATAACAAGAATTACATAATTCTTCCCACTTTTCACCTGATAAGTATTGTTTTATAAATTCAAGCATTGTATTCCTCCAACCATGCGATTGAAACAGCTTCTTCTTTTTTTTCTGTTAATGCACATTCATCTACTATGATAATAACACCTGTATGTATTACCTTAATTTTATATTTTCTAAACAACGGATAATTTTTTATTATTTCTACTTGCATATTATTCCAATATTTTAATTCATATATATTTGACATAATATCATCCTATTTTCACTCGATATCAAGCATGAATATCATTTGTATTATGCAGTTATAAATCATTTACTCATTATCTTCCACAATCCTTCTAAGTTCTTCAACTGATACCATATAACTTCTAAATCTATGTAACATCCTATGGCAATTTGAACATACACATATTAAATCTGTTGCAGGATTTACAACAACCTCTTCATTCAAATCGGAAAGCGGTTTAATATGATGTACTTCTATATACCCCTTACCTAATTTTCCATATTTCTTTTCGAAATCAAAACCACATATCATACACTTTGTTCCATGTATACGGATTGCTTCCTCTCGATTTTGAGCACTTCGTTCATACTTTGTTGTGTAGTAAGCAGTCTTCTTTCCCTCTGTGTGTGGCTGTAATTCCTCCTGTTTCGATTCTTCCGTCAAATTAATATCATACGCAGATATATTTCTCACTCTCTTAACAACTTCACAATTCCAATGATATCCTCGATAAAAATCATTTTCATATCCTTTTGGCACTGTTTCCAAAACTTTTTCAAGAGACTCTTTGTATAACCATTTAGTAAAATCACTTCCTGTGGGATCGACTTCCTTGATGAAATAATGATTTTCTTTTAGATTCCTTACATATTTTGTTTCGCTAATTCTTCCATCTAAACTTGTCTCAAATGCTTTCATTAAGGGTTCTGGTAAAGAACTAATATCCACATTTCTTAATAATAATCTCCCTTGTGGTGCCCATGCTCCAGATTTATCATTACTTTCCGTATAAACCCTTATATACTCTTCATCTTTTGCCAGAAATCCTAGTACTTCATAATACTCTCTCTCATCAGCAAATTTTAAAACATTACCCCAATCTAATTTCATAAACGTACCTATCCTCTGATTCCTAATTCTTTTGCAATTCTCTTTACCTGCAATATGAAACTATCTCTTTTTCGTTCGTCTGTCATTTCTTTTGTTGTAGTAACCGACCATCTATAAATCTGTTCTATACTGCCATATCCCCTTTTAAATAACCTAGCATATTTCACACAATTTTCTTTTGTAGGTGCGTCAGACAAAATAATTTTCAGTTCTTCATCTGTCCATTTACTACCTTTATTGGAAGTATCACGCTTTTCTTCATTATCCTTTTCATAATCCACTAATAAATTATGCACAAGTATCATTTTATCGTCATATGACATTCCATCCACAACATTATTCAATGTCTCAAACAATGTTTTCTTAAATTCTTTTCGTTTCATTTCGTATCCTCACTAATAATATTTTTCAATCTTATTTAGCAATCCGTCAAAATCCATCTCCTGCACTTCAAAGAATTCATCTGTTTCTAAGCCTGTATTCAATACATTTTGATACAGATAAAAATCGTATATTACAGGTTCATTCTTATGCCCAATTAAATTGTCTCTTATTGAACCAGTCTTTGCAATTAAACATAAATATTGGTATGCCCGATCAATATACTGAGTATTATTATTCGGATGCGCATAAGTAAAATGTTGCGTAGGAGTTAATGCAATCAGATTTTCTAAATAATCTGCAATCTGTGGATATTCATTGGCAGGAAAAATATGATGCATCTGAGTTGCCGGATCATCTATGTGTCGCTCATCATACACTTCCGTTTTACTATTACGATATACATCATTAAATCTACGAAGATTTCTCTTGGCTCTGTTTATACGATATGTGGTCATATAGTCTTCATCTGGTTTTGGCAATGTAACTTCATAATCTACTCTAGTCATATCTTTAGGCTTCTCCGATAATATATCCCGCCAATTTCTCTGGTTATACATAATTTTATCTTGAGTAATAATATCTTTTGAAATATGACCTCTTTCAGTTCCACACTTTTTGTATTTACATGCTAAGGGATTTAACACTTTTGTAAAAATACGACCACATTCCGTTGCACCATTAATAGGTGTATTTTGTATAGTAAACGATGTATATGAATCTTTTAATTCTTTGAAACTATTCTTATCTTGTAAACGAAAAAAATACTCAAACATTCTATAAATCCCACTATCTCTGAGCACTTTTTCAATATAAAGACAAAGAAAATTATAGCAGTTTCGTTCTCTAAAGCTTATATATTCTAATAAGTCCTGATTGACTATAGAATAAACATACCCATGTCCACTTTTCTCTCCATGAATTATTCCAGCAGCATCTAATAATTTTATCGGCTGACCAAAATACTTATCATATTCATTGGATGCCTTTTCTGTTGGATTTGGCTTGCTAAATATCTGTTGTACATTATCTACTGTATAATCATTGTACCAAATATCATTTACAGTAAAGCTTTTTCTGTTTCTACCACTTGTATATTCAACAATACAGTCTGATACCAGACACACAACGTCCATTGTGCATTTTTGATCTATCCAACGACCATTATGTGTCTTTCTAATATCATAATCATGTTCATCTAAAAACTCTTGTATAGTTGCATTATCCATTACAGCACTCCTTTAGTACACCATAGAAAAAAACACTTGTCGCATCTACATTTAAAGAACGTGTCTGGTAATTTCTCGCTATTTGATAAAATTTTCTATATTCATCAGACGAAAAATATTCCATCTGTTTCTCTGTTAAATGAATATCCTCTTTTGGAATTAACACAGCTACAGAACCATTTACAACAACATTCTTTGTATTACGCATTACTCTTGGTTTATATGTCATATTGGGTGTTAAATATACATTTTGATTACCAACATACTTATAAGCACTCAAAGCCTCCACTGTTTCCTTTTTAATATAAGAATCATATCCTGGTATATCAACTATTTCTTTTCCATCATCACTTATATTTCTTGACTTAATAACTCTTAGGCAATCAGCTTTTTTCTCCTGTGTTGTATTAGAATTTGTTATTTGACGATCTCTAAACACAGTAAACTTATCAAATTCAAGCCTTTGGGAGATATTATCAAAGAATTTATCTCTATAAATAATCCAATACGGATATTTCATATCTGTAATATATTTTTGTTTTTGTATTACAGACTGCTTCAATGTCAATGATTCTACTTTGGTTTCATTTGGTATTCCAACAGTATCAATAAACATACATATTGTCTCAACCAATACCCCTTTAAACCCATTTTCTCCGTAATCCTGAATACAATCTATCTTCTTATGTGAAAGAATTTCCCTTGTATCACTAAATTCTGGTGTGTTTAAAATCGCCTTTGGCATTATCATCGATACATAATCAGAAATAGATAATGCTTTCTCTAAGAAAAACTCAAATGTATTGGTTGTATTCTTATTTATATTATTCTCCAAATACTTTTTTGCATCCTTTGCTTTCAGTTTTGAAAATGGTGGATTTCCTACAACCAAATCATATCTCTTCTTGAAATCGTACAATAATGTATCTGTGTTAATATAATTTATATTTACATTAGATGGCATCTTTTTCTTCTGCAACAATAACTGAAGAATCTGTAAATTCTTTTTATCAATATCAGCCACATCAATATTAACTCTTTTTACATTCTCATATTTTTTAAATAGAAATGGCAAAAAATTTCCCACTCCAACAGATGGTTCAAGTATGTTAATTTCCTCCTTTTCAAATTCAGGAAGTTGCTTATATATTTCATTCACTATGAACTTGTTTGTGTAATATGCAGCATTGTTCTCTCTTTTAGAATTTGTCAATTCAGCTATTCTAGCCAAAGAGGCACTTCCTAAATTAAGCGGATTGTTTACAATAAAATCAATTAAATTATCAGGACTATCCAACTGGTAATCTTCAATTGTTTTGTTAATCATAGAGTTATCAAAATGCTCCTGCTCCATAAAACCTCTGATATTACATGCAATTTGGAAAAAGATTTCTGTAGGTACAGCCTCTCCTATGCTTTGTCTTATCTTTATCTCTTCTTTTTTTAAAAGAGCTCTTTTATTCTTTTCTGGTAAAGCATTCAATTCCTCTAAAGTCTTATCAATCCACTTAAATTCCGATGGAATTGTCATAATTTTCATAAGTTCACGAATTGAAAATACTCTGTCTTCTTCTGGATGTACAGTATTTTGACTTGCCAATTGGTCATTTCTTGTATGAATACAAGGTGCAACCTTATCCCAATATTGACGAGTATATTTATCTCCATTTTTTTGTTTATTAGGTACTACTACCCCGTCAACAATCTTATGTGGACGTTTCAATTCATCTTCATTATCAAATGCACTTTGTCCTTGCTTCAAATCATGAATCCAACAACGCATTTCTTCTGGATATTTTCTAAATGAGTGATAAAAATCTGTTGGGCAAATTTCACCCCACTCCAATTTAGGCATATCACCTATTACATCTCTAAGAGTTCTCTCTTCTACATATGTTGGATACAACTCAATAGGTGCAACATATTCTGCTATATCCTTACTTACACCGATAACAACAGTTCGCGTTCTTGATGAATTTGAACCATAGTTTTTAAAATTAAGAATTCTACTGACAATAATATATTTATCACTCAATTCCTCATAAATCACATCACCTATCGCTTTAACTGTTCCATCAGGCGCTGTACAACCTGTTTTCATAAATGCAGCTACGTTTTCAAAGATAAAAAATCTAGGTGCTACTTTCTGTATTAAATGTACTGACTCAACAACCAAGCTATTACGAACTATTTCATTTTCTGCTTTTTTATGATTTGCAACAGACATTCCCTGACAAGGGGGTGTTGCAATTAAAACATCCACCCTGTCATTTCCAAGCTCTTTCCATCTGTCTATTTCTTTAAATATTTTATTTTTTGTCTCATCTGTAGTTATATCATCGCAAATATATCCTGATTCAAATCTACACTTATTATTATATTTTTGAACGTTTAATCTTCTTTCTATCAGCTCATTCGTAGCTATACACTCAAATCCAGCTTTTTTAAATCCAAAACACCCAACTCCAGCACAACTAAAAAGACTTATATATGTTAATGTTTTATCCTTTAGCATACCAATACACCTCGTTTACTATGATTGTTTTTTCTTGCATCTTCAGGCTTTTCTGCATCACATGGTATAAGCCATGTTTTTCCCTTTTTCACAACGCCATCTATTCGACCTTGCTCGCATAAAATTGCTATCCGTCTCGAGGTAATTCCCCATTTTTTTGACATTTCTATGGTAGTTAAATAGTTCATTGTATTCCTCCAATCATATATTCTATTATATTCACTTATCTGAATAATTACAAATTCTTTTTGTCAAACATCTGTTCTTTTTATATCTTCCATATGGAAATCATCTACCTTTTAATACCCTGTTCTTTTCTCTAGGTTCTTCTCTACGCTTATCAGCATTTCTAATAACACTCTCATCATAAACCCTCTGAAACTCCTCATAAAGCTCATCTCCATCCAACTTTATGTCCAGCCTTTTCATTACATCCGAGAACAACCTTATGCTGCCGCTTACATCAGCAATATCAAATCCGAATATATCAGCCTTAACAGAATCACTGACATTCTCATAATCACCAAGCTCTGATATTCTCCTGACAATCCAGCCAGCTTTGTCCACACGCTATTTTTCTTTAAGTTCAACGATTTCACTTTTATCTGTTACATCAGTTATACTTTCACCAACTCTTGCCACATTCACATCAAACGAATTATGAATCTCTGGTTTTTCTATGCCATCTAAATCAGTCTGTTGTTTTCTCGCACTATCTGTTTGCTCTTTCTGTATACCTATTTCATTCTTAATATTGTCTGGATTCATTACCTCAATATTTGCATCAGGCTCAACAACTACTGCCACCACTTCCTCAACCGCAGTCTTTTCTTACATCCCCGGTATCTCAACATCCCTGTCAGCAACAATCTCCTTCTTCCCCGACACCGCATAATAAACTGTATACAAATCTTCTTTTATAATGTCATCAGCAAGCTGTATCTGCCTCTTAATTTTCCTTTTCTCCTGCTTCAGTTCGTCCAGTTCTTCCTGCACTTCCACATGCCATATCTGATATTCCCGGTACTGCTCTTCATTCTTTATACTGCGTTTCCGACTAGAGCTTTCTCCGTATATCTCATGCTGTCTGTTCTCAATCTGCTGGATTTTTTCTTCCTGCTCACCTATGAAATCCACAAGATCCACAACACTTTTGATATCATTATTTACAAGTAGCAGATATTCGTCCTGCAACCGATGAAACCTCTTCAAATCCTCTGTATACTTTGCTCCGCCGACTACAAAGCGCTTCTGCTCTACAATCCTTAACCTGTACAGCTTTGCATAAAACTTCTTCTGGAATGGTGACAGCTTCGCCCTGTGCAATCCTCTGATATCCGACGAATAAAAGTAAGGCTTTGCCATCCAGGGCATATCCACATGATGCCTTAACGTCTCCTCTGAAAACATTTCGTCTAGCTTTGCCCGTTTATGATAATATCGAAATCCCGGTGCCTGCACTTCCATCCACGCATCTTTCTTGAATACATATCCAAGTCTTTTCATCAGATATTTAAAATGCTCCACATTCCCGGCTGCATATGCACACATCTTGGCATCCCTTAGAATTATCTCTTTCATTGACATTTCTTTTTCCCACTTGTCCCTGCTGATATTTTTTGGATTCCTGCTGTACTCTGCCGGCATAATGGAAAGTCCAAGTTCATCACAATATTTATTTGTAATAGGCTGAAGATGATTCTTCCAGTTGCCTTTCGGTGAATTGTATTTCTTGCCAGTTGTCATGCTGACACTGTTCCAGATCAGATGTCCATGCATATGTTCCCTGTCAGTATGGACTGCATACACCGCCTCATAATCATCACCAAGCACATCCTTTGCGAAATGCTCGAGGACATACATTGCCTGCTCTGCTGTTACTTTTTCCTCCGGCGAAAACGATATGATCACATGATAGCCCTGCCTTTTACCTGTCTTATGAAATATATTCTTTGTCTCTTCCATCTGCTCAAATGCTGTATCTGGCAGGCAGTTGATACCGCCCACCAGTACACATTCTTCTGTCTTATCCGGATTCTGTATATATTCCAAAGCATTCTTCAGGTGTGATGCCGGATTTCTGCCCTCTGATTCCATGATATTCAAGATCTTTGTAATCGCCATACTTCCAGCACCTCCCCAAATGTTTTCTTTATATCATCCAGACTGCTCTGCAATTTATCAATATCGCTGTAATATAACTTTCCCTGTGAATTGCCAAGCTTTACTGCCTGATTAATATTATTTGCAATACCGGCAATAACACGGATTACTCTTGCCCTGTCCTCTGGATAACTTGTATCTATATTGCCGCCTGTCCGGATCAATTCTCTTATATAGGCACTTGCTGTCATTCCTGTCCGTTTAAGCGCTGCTTTCAGAATATCCATATCTTTTTCCGACAGCTTCACCGATATCTTATAGTCTTTCCTGTCAGACTTGTATCTTCTCTTTCCATCTGCCATACGTTTCTCCCCTTTCGTAGTTTTCTAATGCTGTATCAAACCAATCTCTTTTTATCTGTACCATTGCTTTTTCATCCTTTCCAAAAGTTCTGCTTATAGGTTTTGCAAGATGCGGAAAAGGTCGGACCTTTTCCCGAAAAAATATAAACGCCATCAGCGTTTACATAATTTTTCGTCTTGGCAGGAGCACCTGCACCCTGTATATGATATGTGGTGGTTAATGTACCACCACAATTACTGATATGGTGGCACTTTTTGCCATCACTTTGCTGTTTTAGTGGCGTTTTCCGCCACCACTTTTCCATTTTGATGGCACTTTCCGCCACCATGGCTTTTTTCTCGCTTATCTGAGTGGTGGCGCTTTTTGCCGTCACTTTGCTGTTTTGACGGCGCTTTTTGCCCCCACTTTTGCATTTTGACGGCACTTTTTGCCCCCACACTTTTTCGGCTCTGATTTATGCGGGGGCGCTTTCTGCCCCCACACTAATGAAACTGCATCACTACATCCATAATAACGATTTCCTCTGCCATCATCCTGGTCTGTGTTCTTAGCTGTAACTGTTCTGTAAAGGAATTTGGATTCTTTGGCTTATGCTTTTTCAGCCACTTAGCTTCAATATCATCGAGCAGCTCATATGCTGTATCATTGACTTCATCCGCTCGCTCTTCAAGCTCCCCGAACCGCACCAGACTCTTATATCTCATTGGATATTCTTCCTTGATATATTTAATCCACATTCGCCCATACTTTCCTGCATCTATATCTGCCTTCTCTGTTCCTGCGACAAGAACCGGATAGAAGATTCCATCCCTTTCTTCATATGGGATACCTAGCTTTTCAAATGTTGTCTTACTCATAATGATTACCGCCTTTCTCATCACTTTGCAGAATATCAAGCACATGCTTTAATGGAACCAGCAGTTCTTCAACATCTATACCTCTGTCTGCTTCATCTAATGTCTGTAATTCTTCCAGTATCGTATCAAGATGCACCTGTACTTTCTTTGCCACCTTCATTCCACCAACAACCTTGATTTCATGCTTCAACAGACATTGGATGATATAATCCTGTTTTGAAAGTCCGCTGAGTGAAACCTTCACATTCAGCTCCTGTGCTTCCTCCGGTGACATACGAAACGCTACTACAACATTTCTCCATCTGTTCTTGGCATCCAGCCTTTTCTCGCTCATAATAATCTGCTCCTTCCGATATAAAATCTATTCTTTTAATTTCTGCTGCATATATCCAGCAAAACTTGTACCGGCATGATCCATAATGTTTTACATAGGCATTATCAGACTGCCTTGTACTTATCAATGCTTATAATTTTTTCCGCAGCCGCATCCATATCAATCATAGGTTCTGTTTCCTCCGCCTCCATAATGTCTACATCATCATCCTGCTCTTCACAATCCTCAAAGCTTGCATTGACAGCATCAAGTCTGTCTGCCATTGCCACCTGCTTTGACGGAAACAGATGCGAATAACGATATGTGATATCAATGCTCTCATGACCAACCCTGTCAGCTATTGCAACTGCGGAAAACCCGAGGTCGATCAGATGTGAAATGTGCGAATGCCTTAGATCATGGATTCTGATTTTCTTCACACCGGATAATTTGCAACCACGCTCCATCTCATGATGAAGAAAGCTCTTTGTTACCAGAAAAATCCTGTCTGTTGGTGTCTGGTCATATAACATTGCAAAATATTCCTGCATTTCTTCGGCAAGGAACTTCGGCAGCTTGATTGTTCTGTTGCTCTTAGGTGTTTTCGGTGTTGTAATAACATCCTGCCCCTGCAGCCGCTGATACGATTTATTTATTCTGACTGTGTTCTTTTCAAAATCAAAATCTTCCATCGTAAGAGCAAGCAGTTCACCTAATCTCATTCCCGTCCAGTACAGCATTTCAAATGCATAAAATGAAACCGGCTTATCAATCACCGCTTCTGAAAACTTCTTATATTCTTCAGTTGTCCAGAAAAGCATTTCCTTCTTTTCTTCCCTGCCCATATTTCCAGCCTGCCTTGCCGGATTTGATTTCAGATTATAAAACCTGCACGCATGATTGAATATCGCACTTAAAATGTTGTGCATTGTCTTCTTGTAAGTCTGGGAATAACTCTTCCCATTCTCATTACGGAATGCAACCATCTCATTCTGCCACTTGCGTACATCTCCCGGTGTAATCTCATTCATCTTAAGATTCTTAAAATATGGAAGTATCTTTGTCTCCATAATGTGCTCTTTTGTAAGCCATGTGTTGAGTTTGACATAATTTTTCACATCCTCTGTATACAGCTTCCAGAACTCTCCAAATGTCATATCCAGATTATTCTCCTGCCGTATTTTGTAATTACGCTCATAATCTAACGCTTCTCTTTTTGTTGCAAATCCTCTCTTCTTTATCTGTTTATTTTCCCCAGTCCAGTCCTTACAATAGAATTTGACAAACCAGGTGCCTGTCTTACTGTCTTTATAAGCTGGCATATTCATCATCTCCTTCTTTCCATATGCAGAAGCAGATGCCTAAGCCGTATCGCTTCCGCACATGCCTCTGCCTTAATCTTCTTACCTGTTGCTTATACTGCATCACTCATACCATAAATGCGTTCTTCAAAATATTTTCTGCTTACTTTTCCACGGATTACAATGTAACCCTTCTTTTCAAGTTCACTGTTGATCTGTCTCATAAGCTTGTATGCTGCTGATCTTGAAATTCCAAGAATCTGCATCACATCTCCTACTTCTAAAAACTTTTCGTTCATGCCTTTCACCACCTTTCCTTTAAATATTTGTTTTGGCGTTTCTCCATACCAGTTCTGCTGATGTCACAACCAGCCTCCTTACCTGAGATAATCTCCTGTAATACCGCCCGCTCCTGCTCGAGGTACTCGGTCCGCTTGGGGGAGTGTCTACATTCGCTCGATTCCTATGAATGTCATGGCAAATGCCTGTTAGATTTCTGTACCGCTCATTCAGTTGTTTTTCAATACCATATCGTATAGATAATTGAATTGATATTATTCTATACCGTATAGTATTGAATTGTCAAGAAGTTTTTCTAATGTTCTCGTATAGAAAAACTTCCATTTTCATTTTTTCCGTGTTATACTGTCTTTAACAGTCCATCAGGGACAGATAAACGGAGGTGACTACACTATGACAATTGGTGAAAGAATAAAGAAAATACGGGTATTCCGTAAAATGACAATGGATGAGCTGGGCGGTGCACTTGGATTTGAGGGCAAAAATATGTCTGTCCGCATATCCCAGTATGAAACCGGTGCCCGCATTCCCGGTGAAGATATGATTCTAAAGCTTGCTGATGCATTGCACTGCAATTACAAGGCAATCTCTGATTACAGCCTTGGTGCTGCTGAAGATATCATTGAAACACTTTTCTGGCTTGAAGAAAGTGCCACATCTCTCCCGGCACGTGGAAAAGGTACAAGATTCCCAGAGTACACAGCTCCCGGCAACCTGATTCATCTGACTGCAATGACACCTGCAAAATCTTCCGAGGCTGCCAGACCAACTTACAACGAAGATGATTATGACAGTACAGGCTCACCTGTCGCATTAACTTTTGAATATGGATTGGTAAATGATTTCCTTTCGGAATGGTGTGAAATGAAAACGAAATTAAATAATGGAGAGATTTCTCCTAATGAATATTTTGAGTGGAAAATAACATGGCCTCAGGCGTAAATGAAACTATTCCTGCACAGCTCACTTTAGTACCATTTTAGTACCACAAGGCAAAAAACAAGCTCGCAAATGCCCATTTTACTAGGCTTTGCGAGCTTTTAAAAA
>OHBX01000370.1_pt1 | contig 27284 bp, 17 predicted proteins | sample 1577441 | NCBI WGS metagenome assembly OHBX01 (sample SAMEA3879561, study PRJEB24766) | human gut metagenome | biome: human-associated habitat; feature: feces | place: USA | collected 1985/1987 | reverse complement strand
ACAAATATTGATATATGTCTATATAAAATTTTACATATTTTAACGATTGTCAAAATTTTCAAGCGCATACTCCGCAGCAAACTGCCCCGCGATCGCGCCGTCCGACGACGCCGTGACAATCTGGCGCAGGTTTTTTTCGCGCACGTCGCCCGCGGCAAAAATCCCCTTGACGCTCGTTTGCATTTTATCGTCGGTAACTATATAACCCTTGTCGTCTTTTTTGATTTCCGACGGTATAAAGCCAGTTTCGGGTTCTGCGCCGAGCGCGACGAATACGCCGTCGGTTTCAAGCGTTTTCACGCCTCCGTCCTTAAATTTCACGTCGACGGATTCAAGTTTTTCGTTGCCGTGAAACGCGCCTATTACGCCGTTTAACACAAACTCGATTTTTTCGTTGTTTTTTGCCCGTTCCACCAGGATTTTTTCGGCGCGGAAACCTTCGCGCCTGTGCACGATATAAACCTTGTTCGCAATCGTCGCAAGGTACAGCGCGTCCTTGAAGGCGGTGTTGCCGCCTCCCGCGACGACAACGGTTTTCCCCTTAAAGAAATTCCCGTCGCAAACCGCGCAGTACGACACGCCGCGCCCGATAAAATCTTTTTCGTTTTCAACGCCGGTTTTTCTGTCATAAGTGCCGACTGCCAGAATCAGACTTTTGTATTTTACGTCGCCGCCTTTAAGCACCGCTTTGTTTTCGTCGGGGAAAACGCCCGTAACTTCGTCAAAGATAAACTCCGCGCCGTACTTTTCGGCTTGTGCGAAGGATTTAAGCATAAGGTCGCTTCCCGAAATCCCGTCGGTGCCCATATAGTTTTCAAGGTCGTTTGCAAGATTTGCCTTGCCGCCCGGCGCAGACTTTTCGACAATGCCGACTTTTGCGCCCGCGCGCGCCGCATATATACCCGCCGTCAGCCCCGCGGGACCCGCGCCTATTATCAATACGTCGTATTCTTTCATACTGCCTCCGTTTTTATTATATCACAATCCGCCGCCGCCGTTCAAGTATAGAAACGCAAATACGGGCAAGAATTATGTCGAGGTGAACAATGAAAAAAATCGTTATCCTGACTCTTCTTCTGATGATTTCCCTTTCGGGCTGCGTCGATACGAAAAATCGCAAACAGGACTGCGTACGGATACATATTCGCGCGAACAGCAATTCCGAAATCGACCAGAGCGTGAAGCTTGATGTGCGCGACGCCGTCGTAAATTACCTTACGCCGCTGCTTTCGGATTGCAAGTCGTCGGACGACGCGAAAGAAGTGATAAGAAACAATCTTTGCGCCCTGAAAAAGACGTCGGACGACGTCCTTCTTGACAAAGGTTTTCCTTACCGCGCGACCGTGCGGCTCTCTGAGGAAAAGTTTCCTTATAGAAAATACGACGACGTATCTTTCCCCGCGGGCGTTTACGACGCGCTTATCGTGGAACTTGGCGAAGGGACGGGAAATAATTGGTGGTGCGTGTGTTTTCCGCCGTTGTGTTTCGTCCCCGACGACGGCAGCGAAAACTTTCGATACAAATCGAAAATCGTTGAAATAATCAAAAAATTCAGAGGTGAAGATGAATAAAAACTCGCAAAAAATCTTGTGTGCTTTCGTACTGTTCGTGACAATGCTCACGGCGGTTCTGGCGTTTTCGGGCGTAATGACGAAAGACGACGCCGTGACCGAAGCGGTCGTGCTGAAACAAGGCTCGACGGGCAATCAGGTAAAAACCGTACAAACGAAACTCAAACGCTGGGGCTATTATACGGGCGCGGTCGACGGCATATACGGCGCGGCGACAACGAAAGCGGTGAAATATTTTCAAAGCAAAAACGGGTTGACCGCAGACGGTATCGTCGGCAAAAAAACCGCCGCCGCAATGGGAATCAGTCTGTCCACCGGCAACGCGACGGGCTCTTCAAGCGGATACTCGTCGTCGGACGAATACCTTCTTGCAAAATGCGTGTACGCCGAAGCGCGCGGCGAACCTTACGTCGGACAAGTCGCGGTCGCGGCAGTCGTGTTGAACCGCGTGAAAAGCGCGTCTTTCCCCAACACTATCGCCGGCGTGATTTATCAGCCGTGGGCGTTTACCGCAGTCAACGACGGACAAATCAATCTTTCGCCCAACGCCACCGCAATCAAAGCCGCAAAGGACGCATTAAACGGCTGGGATCCCACAAACGGCTGTCTGTATTATTACAATCCGTCAACCGCCACGTCAAAGTGGATCTGGTCCAGAACGGTGATGCTTTCCATCGGCAAGCACAACTTTGCCAAATGAGGTGCGTATGAATAAAAAAGCAACAATAGCGGTAAGCGTGATTATGGTCGCAATGGCGGCGGGGGTGATAACTCTCGGCGTTCTTTTCGGAAGAGAAAAGAAAGCGCGCGCCGAAACCGAAAACGTGCTGGAAGCGCATTACCAGCAATCTTATTATACCCTGCTGGACGAAACGAACGATCTGGAAATCAAATTCGCAAAACTGACGGTCGCACGCGGGAAAACCACAAGACTTTCTCTTTTGTCGGACGCCGTGAAGTCCGGGGAACTTGCCGTTTGCGCGTTATCCGCCCTTTCGGGCTCGGACGTGAGCATCGAAAACACAATGCGGTTTTTAAACCAGACGGGCGACTTTTCGGCGTATCTCAAAGACAAACTGGAATCGGGCGGAGAGATTACGGCGGAAGAAAACACGGCAATCGGGAAAATCCACGAAATGCTGAAAACGCTGTCGCAGGAACTTAACAAAGTCAAGGACAAAATATCCGAAGGATTCCTTTTCATAAACGGCGCAAATAACAAATCTGACGTTTTATCCGACGTTTTCGCCGCATTAAACGACCCGTCTGTCGAATACCCGCAACTTATCTATGACGGACCTTTCAGCGACGGCAGAAACGATAAGGCAATAAAAGGTCTTCCCGAACACGAAGTAACAAAAGAGCAAGCAACCGCCGTCGTCACGGATATTTTCGGCGACAAAATACAAAATCTGAACTTTCTCGGTCAGTGGGGCGGCGACATCGAAACGTACAATTTCGACTGCACGCTTTCGGGCGTGAGAACGACTTTGCAGGTCAGTAAGCGCGGCGGAACGCTCCTTAACGTGAGCGGCAGCCGCGACGTTACAAACCCCGTTTTGTCGGTTGAAGATTGTGTCGAAAAGGCAAAAGTTTTCCTTGAAAAATGCGGTTTTCACGACATGCGGGACGTGTGGAGCGCAAACGACGACAGCACCGTTTATATCAATTTTGCGCCCGTGCTGTCGGACGGAACGATACTTTATCCCGACCTTGTGAAGGTGAAAATCGCCGCGGATAACGGCGACGTCCTTGGAATGGACGCGGTAAACTATGCCTTCAACCACGTTGAAAGAAAAACGCAGACGCCCGCGGTTTCCCGCGAGTCCGCGAAGGCGAAAGTCGGCTTTGAAAACGCGTCGGACGGCAGACTTTGCGTCATTCCGTACAAGACAAATTCCGAAAAGCTCTGTTACGAATTCATCGTGGAATCGGGCGGAATATATTATATTTATATCGACGCTCTGACAGGCGAAGAAATCAATATTCTGTATGTCATCTCGACCACGGGCGGCGACAAACTAATATAAAAAGCATAAAAAAACGTACGGCAGCCCGTACGTTTTTTTTGTTTTGTTGTCATCAGCGACGTCTTGCCATAATCTTGATAAGCCTTGACAAAGATATTACGCCCGTCATAAACGGTATGAGCATTGTTGACGCAACGTCGATGATAATTTTCACGTAGTTTGAGAAATCCGGCGTGTTCACGAAGAAATACGGGTTTACCAGAGTGTAAAGGAAATACGCGACGGCTGCAAGCGTCAGAGTTTCCAGAACGGCAATTGTCGGGACGTAGTCCTTGCGGATATTGTATTTTACGCCGTATTCGCTGCGTTTGTACTTTGTGATTTTTTTGCGGTTCGCGCTTAAAATCAGCATAAGGAATACGTTGGGGAGATTCAGTATCGTGCAAGCCGATGCGATAAGTTCCGCCCCCGTGTCGATTTTTCTGCGGCGCACGCATCCGAGCGACATAAACGAACTCGACGCGCATACCCAAGCCAGAAATACCAGCAGGTCAAAATAAATCCAGACGTATCCGACGATTGTTTTAAGCAGTTCGTCGTTTGCGACGCTCGGCAACGCGTTGACGAACGACAACGACATTTTGTGCAGCGGATAAAACCACGCAAACATAAACGCCGTGAAAAATACGTACGTGAAAATCGCAAACGCCATACCCGATTTTACGGTGTGATTGACCTTTCCGATTTGTGCCGCTTCCGCCTTTTCTTCGGGTTTCGGGGCGGGTTTTTCAACAGGTTTGGGTGCAGGCGCAATGGGCGGCGCGATGTTGATTTTTTGCTCGGGCTCGGGCATTTTTACCTGCACGGGCGCAACGGGCTGCATCGGCATCGGCGGCTCGGGACGCACTGTTTCGTTCACGTTTTTCGCGCTGATTCGCTCGATTTCAAGTTGTCTTGCTTTTTCCGCCTGTTTCTTTTCAACAAGTTTTTTCAATAATAGTTTTGCCTGCGACTTCGTGATGACGACGCCCTTAATGCAATAAAGACGGGTGCCGCAATCGACGCAGGAAAACACGACTTGTCCGTCCTGCAAAGTCATCTGTGCCCCGCACTCGGGACAAACGACAATTTTATCCATAAAACCTCCTTTAAGGTGTTTTTTTTATAACTTAAACCGCATTTTGTGCAGTTTATATTAAATTCAAAGAAGTAATCATCAAATAAATTCACTCTCTAAAAAGTCAGAATTTTGATGGATTTTTGACGTTTCTTTCGGGGTTCTGAAAATCCTAGTGTACTTAGGCGTACACGGATTTTCAGGTTCTCGGAAAAACTCAAAAAGGCGCAAAATTATGACTTTTTATCGTATCTCGCCGCCGCCAAGGCAGATAGGCGACTCAACCTCATACATCACCGCATACTGTCCTGCCGCCACGGCGCGTTGCGGACGGTCGAAGTACAAATGCACGTCGTCGCCGTCGATTACCGCAGTTGCGTTTTCAAGGGGCTGACGATGACGGATACGGGCAAGCACCCGAAACTCCTTCTCGTCGGGTTTTTTTGTGATAAAGTTGAAGCCGCGCGTCGTAAGTTCCTTTGTGAACAGCAGATCGCACTCTCCCTGATTGACGTAAAGGATATTGTTTTCCACGTCTTTTTTGACGACGTACCACGGCTCACCGTTGCCCGCGCCGCCAAGACCGAATCCTTTTCTTTGTCCGACGGTGTAATAAAACACGCCGCTGTGAGTGCCGACGGTTTTGCCGTCAAGGGTTTTGATATCCCCTTCCTGCATGGGGATATATTTTTTTAAGAATGCGCGGAAGTTGCGTTCCCCGATAAAACAAACGCCCGTGCTGTCCTTCTTTTCGGCGGTGGAAAGTCCGTTTTCTTCGGCGATTTTCCTGACTTCGGGTTTCAAAAGGTTTCCGACGGGGAAAATGACGTTTTCGATTTGTTTTTCCGAAACCTGATTCAAAAAGTACGTCTGGCACTTATTCTCGTCCTTTGCGCGGGCAAGATAGGTGCGGCCGTCCTTTTTCAGCACGTTGCAGTAATGTCCCGTCGCGATAAAGTCGGCGTCAAGGTCTTTGGCGTACTTTGCAAACGGGCCGAATTTGATTTCCCTGTTGCACAGGACGTCGGGGTTCGGCGTGAGCCCGCGTTTATAGTAATCGACAAACTGCCTGAAAACGTTATCCCAGTATTCCTTGGACAAATCGACGGTGTAATAAGGTATGTCGAGTTTCCCCGCGACGGCGCGCACGTCGTCGTAGTCGTCAAGAGCGGTACAGCAACCGCTTTCGTCTTCTTCAACCCAGTTTCTCATGAACAGCCCGATGACGTCGTAGCCCTGCTGTTTCAGGAGAAGCGCGGCAACGCTGCTGTCGACGCCACCGCTCATACCAAGCACAACTCTTTTCTTACTCACCGCACAACTCCGTCGAAAGATATTTCATACCGCCGTCGGGAAGGATAACGACGATGTTGCCCTTTTCCCCGTGCGACGCAAGGTTTTTTGCAGCCTGAATCGCCGCGCCCGACGAAATACCGACGAAAATGCCTTCTTCTTTCGCAAGGTTTCTGGCGCATTCAATGGCGTCTTCGTCCGACACGTCCTCGACCGCGTCCAGAACGTCGGGATCAAGGATTTTCGGCACGAAGTTTGCGCCGATGCCCTGAATTTTATGAGGTCCCGCTTTCCCGCGCGTGAGCAAGGGGCTTCCTTTCGGCTCAACACCGCAAATAAGCGTGGAAGTTTTATAGGTGTCGATATATTTTTTAATGCCCATTATCGTGCCGCCGGAGCCTATGCCCGCGACAATCCAGCTGACGTTGTTAAGGTCGGCAAAGATTTCCTTTGCGGTGTGCATAAAGTGCGCCGCAGGATTTGCGGGATTTGTGAACTGCGACGGGATAAAAGCGTGGCCGTAACGGGCTTTGAGCCTTTCCGCCATTTCGATACTGCCGCGCATTCCTTCCGACTTTGGCGTAAGGACGATTTCCGCGCCGTACGCTTTCAGAACTTTTATTCTTTCGACGCTCATATTTTCGGGCATTGTGAGAATAAGTTTCATTTTAAGAGAAGCGCATACCATGGCAAGTCCTATGCCGGTATTGCCGGAAGTCGGCTCGATAATAACGGTGTCTTTGTCGATTGCGCCCGACGACGTCGCTTCCAGAATCATGTTATAAGCGGCGCGGTCTTTCACGCTGCCCGACGGATTGAAATATTCCAGCTTTCCGAAGACGTTCACGTCGTCGTAACTTATGCTGTTGAGTTTCACAAGCGGGGTTTTCCCGATTGTTTCCAGAATATTGTCGTATAACATACAATTCACCTCGTAAAATATTGTAAACCGCGGCGGAAAAATAGTCAAGCGGCGAAAGTGCGCGCGCTTCATTTTTCAAAATTAAAACCCCGCATAAGCGGGGTTAAAAGTCGTTTTACGAAAGATTACGCTTCGGGAGTTACGGGAATATCGAGATCCGCCGCCATATCCGCAGCCGCCTTTCTTTCGGCGATTTCCTGCACCATTTCGCGCTGACGCTTTTCGGTAAGGTTGTAGAAGAAGATGGGGATAATGCAGGCGATGAAGCTCACGACGCCCGAAAGAACAAGCATCATCCACAACTTGTTAAGTCCCGCGACGTCCATATTGCCGACAGGGTCGGTCGGGGAAATGTTGCTCATTCCGTATGCGAGAACGCCGATGAACGCGCCGATTGCCATACCGATTTTATTCATAAGGGTTTGCATTGCAAAGCAGATACCTTCGCCGCGCTCGCCCGTCTTCCATTCAAGATAGTCAACCGTATCGCCGATCATCGCGTAGGTCATAATGTTGGAAATACCCTGCGGGATACCGATAAGGATAAGGCAGATTGCCGCGACGTAAATGCCGCCCGCGCGAAGTGCGCCTGCGCTGAAATCCCACATGAAGAACAAGATTATCATTGCGACCGCGCCGATTATGTGCGAGCCGATGAACGTCCATTTTTTGCCGAATTTGTTGGTAAGCCACGGGCAAAGCACCGAAGCCACAAGACCGCCCGGCACGACCAGCATCGTCAGAAGGCTGTACGCGCTTTCGTTTTGCAAAGCGTATTTACAGAAGTACAAGCCGCCCGTATATGTATAAACCATTCTCGCGCCGCCAAGGATACCCGAAAGAACAAGGAGCAACAAAGGTTTGTTTTTGAACAGCAACCCGATGTTGTGTCCGAGCGTCGGGGGATTGTCGTCTTCCGCAGCACCGAATCTTTCTTTGGTGTTTTTGAAACCATAGAAGAACATCGGCATCGCAAGCACGACAAGCACTATCGCCGCGATGAAGTAAGTATAACGCAAGGTTTTCTGGTTTGCGTCCGCACATTCCGTCCTTAAAAGACCGCTTGCGGAGCGGAAATTCTGCTTATAATATTCTTCCTTGACTTCGACGCTCTTGATATCGCCGTTTTTCTTGAATTTGATATTAAGATATTTCGGATCGCCCTTATCGTCGTAGATAACCGTTCTGCCGTATTTGAAGCCTGCCGCTTTCGCCGCTTCGGTAAGGTTGCCTTCCTTGATATCGCCGTCGTTGAAGTATGCTTTTTGCATTTCCGTATCGAAGACGTAAACGTTTTTCGTGCTGTCGTTGACGTCGTTGATCTGGTAAACGATGACGGGGGTTTGCACCGCAAGTTCGTTATACTTGTATTCCGCAGTGACGGCGGACGTAATGATCGGCACGAAAACGGTAACGATACCTGCGCCGAGCGTGCACGCAAGACGCGCGACCGTCAGCATTTTTCCGCGGGAGTCGGTGTTGTTGGTCATTGCGGAAGAAAGTCCCCAGTAAGGAACGTCCGCAACCGTATACACGACCGACCAGATAACGTAAATCACAGAAAGAGCCGCAAAGCCGCCGCCCGTTTTCGGGTACCAGGGCAGGAAGCACAAAATGGTAACGACGCCGATGGGAATCGCCATCCATTTGAGATAAGGACGGCACTTGCCCCACTTCGTACGGGTTCTGTCGACGATGCTGCCCATAATGGGATCGTTGAAAGCGTCGAAGATACGCGTGCCGAGCATAAGCCAGGCAACCGCCATAACGCCCGACATAACGCCGATTTTCGTGTTAAGGTCAAAGCCCAGTGCGTCCGTCATAAAGACGGTAAGATAACTGCCGATAATCGTACAAATGAAGTTCTGTCCGAAACCGGCAACGGAATAAGCAATCGCTTCTTTCGGCTGCATTCCCTCGCCCGGCGTGGTGCCGAAAAGCTTATGAAGGAAAGCGTCGACTTTTGGATTTTTACTCATAATCTCTCCTTATGGATTTTCAAAAGATAATAGGTATTATATCATTCGCCGCCCTGTTTTTCAAGCGTTTAAGGGAAAGACAACCCGCATTTTATCTTTTTTTTGTAAATAATGATAAAACTTTTCCGGTTTTTTCAAAAAAATCTCTTAACAATTTTGCAATTTTAATCTATTTTTAATATTAGGATCTATTATTTTGAAATCATAAAGTAGAGGGCGCTTCTTATGTTGAGACTTGAAGAAATTAAAAAAGATTTTAAGACGGACAACAACGTCGTGAACGTCTTGAAAGGCATCACGATCCAATTCCGCAAAAAAGAATTCGTGGCGATACTCGGTCATTCCGGCTGCGGCAAAACAACCCTTCTGAACATAATCGGCGGGCTGGACAAATGCACGTCGGGCAACGTCATCATCGACGGCCGCTCCACGAAAGAATACAACGATCTTGACTGGAACGATTATCGCAACAAGCGTATCGGCTTCGTCTTCCAGAGTTACAATCTGATCCCGCACCTGACGGTTCAGAAAAACGTGGAACTTTCGATGACGCTCGCAGGCGTATCAAAAGAAGAACGCCATGCCCGCGCGCTTGAAGCGCTTGACAAAGTCGGGCTGAAAGCCCATGCCAGAAAACATCCGTCGCAACTTTCTGGCGGACAAATGCAGCGCGTCGCGATTGCCCGCGCCATTGTCAACAATCCCGAAATCATTCTTGCGGACGAACCGACGGGCGCGCTCGACAGCGAAAGCGGCGTCGAGGTTATGGAACTGCTGAAAGAAATTTCAAAAGACCACCTTATCGTCATGGTCACGCACAACTCGCAACTTGCCGACGAATACGCAACCCGTATTCTCAATATGTCGGACGGCGTCATCGTAGGCGACACGAACGAGTACACCCTTGACGAGTGTCTTAGCGACGAGGCGGCAGACCTTGCCGCAAAAACCGCCGCCGAAGAAAAAGCGCTTTCCGACATCGAACAGACGGGCGCGAAAAACGCCAAGCGCGAACTGAAACGCATTGAAAAGAAAAAGCGCAAAAAAGCGTCGATGTCGCCGCTCACCGCGTTTTCGCTGTCTTTCACAAACCTTATTAGCAAAAAAGGCCGCACGTTTCTGACGTCGTTTGCGGGGAGCATCGGTATCATCGGCATAATGCTTGTTCTTGCGCTTTCGACGGGCGCAAGGTCGTTCATTTCAAAAATGGAAGAAAACGCGCTGTCGCAATACCCCATCGAAATCAGTGAAAGCAACACGGACTTGTCGGCGATTCTGTCCCTTCTGACAACCGACACGGCAAAGCGCGACAATTATCCGTCGGGCGACACGATTTATACGCAACAAGTCATCGGCAATGTCATTGATAATATCCCTTTGCTGACTTCAAAGAACGATTTGGCACGATTAAAGTCGTATATTGACAACAACTTTGACGAAACGATCGGTTACGTCAAGTACAACTACGGCACGGATTTCGACGTTTACTGCGACTACACTCACGCGAAAGGCGACGAAGACAAGTATATGAAAGTGCAGCCTTTCGTTGACGCGATTGCGGATATTCCCGTGCTCTCCGGCTTCAAGGATCAGCTTGAAATGTTCTCGTCCTATCTCACCGTGTGGGACGAAATGACCGACAACACAACGCTTCTGAACCAGCAGTACGAACTTCTGGGCAATTCCAAATGGCCGACGAATTATGACGAAGTCGTGCTTGTCGTCGATCGCAAAAACCAAATTAACGACTATACGCTCTTCGCGCTCGGGCTTAAATCGAAAGACGATATCGGCAGCGCGTTGGGCGGCTCGACCGGCGGCGAAAACAGTTTCAGCAACTCGACTTTTTCGATAAGCGATATTATCGGTGAAAACGGCAAAGAGCCCCTGCAATACCAAATCGCCACGGGTTGCGACTATTATCACAAAAACACCGAAACGGGAAAATGGGAAAAAATTTCCGCAAGGGACGATCAACGCGCAAAAACATTTATCGACGGCGAGACCGACGGCAGAAAAAACACCGTGAACGTGAAAGTCGTGGGCGTCGTACGTCCCCGCGAAGACGCAAACGTTACGTCGATAAACGGCAACATCGGCTACACTGCCGCCCTGTCCAGATACCTTTCGGAGCGCGCGTCGGAACATCCGCTTGTCAAGGAATTGAACAACGACAAGGTCGGTATCAGCGAAATCGATCCGAGCACTGACTTCGATTCTCTTATGTTGAAACTCGGCGTGTCCGACGTCGACAAACCCAAGAAAATCAAAATTTATGCAAGTTCTTTCGACTCGAAAGAGAAAATCCTTGCTTTCCTTGACAACTACAACGCGACTCTTCAAGCAAACGGCGAAACTCCCGTAAAATACAGCGACAACCTGTCGATGATAATGGCATACGTGGAGTCGATGACCGCAACCATAACGGGCGTACTCATAGGTTTTGCCGCGATATCCCTGATTGTTTCGTCGATAATGATTGCAATCATAATATATACGTCAGTCATTGAAAGGAAGAAAGAAATCGGCGTATTAAGAAGTATCGGCGCAAGGAAACTCGACGTGTCGGGCATTATCGGCTGTCTGTCGGGCGTGCTGGGCATTGCGATATCGTATATACTGATTTTGCCGATAAACGCGGTCATTGCAAAGCTGTTCAGCGTACAGCACCTTGCGACGCTTTCCTGGTGGCAGCCGCTTATGATGTTTGGTATCAGCGTCGTTTTGGCGGTGCTTGCGGGATTTGTACCGGCGCATATGGCGGCAAACAAGGATCCTGTCGAGTGCCTGCGCTCCGAATAACCGACGATTCCACAAGGACGGAAATTTTCCGTCCTTTTTTTTGGCAATTTTTCCGATAAGTTTTAATAAAGTTGCCCTATCCGCCCGTTTTGTGCTATAATCCGTCATAGACGTATCCGTAGCTCAGTTGGATAGAGCACCGGCCTCCGACGCCGGGTGTCGAGGGTTCGACTCCCCCCGGGTACACCAAAAAACAACCGCTTTTGCGGTTGTTTTGTTTTATTTTCGGGGGAGTCCGTGCGTTTTAATAAAAACGCACACTGCTTCGCAGTCGAACCCTCCGGCTAGCGCTTCGCTTTGCGAGTAAACTCGCTCTCTCCGCTATTTCGTCGCTTTGCTCCTTCCGACTCCCCCCGGGTACACCACCAAAACACACGCAAAAGGAGCGTATAAAACTCCGACGCGTGTGTATTTTTCTATGCAAAACAAGGGTAAATTACCGTTTTTGTGGTAATTTACCCTTTTTGTTGTTTCTTCGCTCATCGCCGTAGGGATTTGTTCTTCACTCGCTTTGAAAAGTCGCAAGCCTTTAACGATTGCACAAAAAGGATTTTTGCACGATAATCTCCTTTGGTTAACTTCTCACGGTTCTAATTTCTGTATAACTTCATTTACCGCCTGTCCCAGTAATGAAAATGAAGCAGGTCTATCATCTTGATTTGTGTAATGATATTTTTCTTTTTTAACTTTATATTTATCACGTAACAACGCCCACGCTTCTTGAGTTTTCACTTTTTTATACCGTTCGTTAAAATCTCCACAATCAGGTAACGGTACATAATGATAATCATCTTGTCTGCCTTGCTTTTCATTCTTCAAAATTACATATTGTCCGCATTCATTTAATCGTAAAATTGCTATATCATACGAATAATCAACTTTTGTATTAACTATTTTCTTCATCGTAAGCACATGTGTAGAATCTTCGCAATCTGTCAAGGCTATTCCGAGTTCTTTCTTTGCTTTATTTAAATAATCTCGAAACAATTCTTTCATAGCTTTGGCATCTTTTAAGTATTTATCTGGAATACGATCGAACCGTAATTGGTAATCCATATCAAAGCCTTCGTTCCCAACCAAGACTAAATTGCGTTTTGTACTACCGACAAGGGATTCATTAAACACCCATTTCTTTTTACCGAAATCTTTCCGCAAATATTCTCTCACTTTCGGCAATAATCTTTTCTCAAAATCTTCTCGCGCTGAAGTTTTCTTTTTGTCTTTCCTATGTAAATATTCCATTATAATATAAATCTCCCGTCTTTGAACTTGTGTAAACAAATTATATTATCATACGGCTTTTTCATAATATCTCCATCAGGATAATTGCTTTTGTTAATTGCCTGCGTTAAACCGCCGCTAATGCGACCATCAACTGACGAACCTTCACGAAGCTCTAATGTTGGCAATAATCTATACAACGCTTCTACGCCTTTTTCAAGTGTTTTTATTTCTTTTTCTATGTCTTGTCGATCCGTAAAACAAGATAACAGTAACATGCTATGATGCATTACTTTGTTTCTCAATAATTCCCGAACTTCTTTAATATCCGATTGAATCAAGCCATACTTTTCGGCAAGTTTGAACTTTTGAAAGACTTTCTCAATCAGTCCAAAATCAAAATTCTTTGCGTAAGAGTAATAATATAAATTCGATTCTTCATTTCGCTCCTCTACAGTTCTTGTCCTTAAATCATTAATATTAAGATTAATTTTAGTACTGTCTTGGGGACGATTATCTATTTCTAATTCTTCAAATATAATATTGCGCAGATATTCTTCCGCCGCAGCAAGATAAATATATAGTTTATCCCTTATTCCCTTATCGTAGCGAATCAAATTTGAAAATTGTTTATATTTGATTTCTTTAACATTAGGCATCCAAGTAGCTAACGCATCATAAACTTGCTTATAAAGATATATTCCTCTCGTTTCCATATACTTTCTGCACGTTTCTTCTTCGCCGCTTTCAAAAGTCATTAGAGGAAATATTCTTTTGAAATCTAAATCGTTAAACAATATTTTTACCTCTTCGCAATTTTTATTATTATACCAAATTATTCGTCAAAAATCAACATATTCAAGTTCAACTCCCCGTGGACGCTTGCACCCTTTTAGGCTTAAAAAGACGCTCCTTTTTGTTCGTCATTGACAAAAAACAACCGCTTTTGCGGTTGTTTTTGTATACGGGGGGGGGCGAACCCTCCCTGCTATCCGCTACGCGCCGCAGGCACATCGCTTTTGCCAAAGGCAAAAACATCGCATCATCGCTTTTGCGTGCACTCTACTTTTGTTTTTTCGCCAAGGAAAAACCGTCCGAAATACGGACGGTTTTTTGTTGTTTGGATTTATTGTTTTTTGTTGAAAAATGCTTTGTTGATATTATTGCTTTTTGTTGAACAGTGCTTTGATTGCGGAAATTAACTCGGCAAACGATTTCTTCTTCACAACAAACCAGAATATTGCAAACCCGACAATTCCGACGCCTGCAATGCTTCCGATCACGATGCCCGCAATCTGTCCGCCGGACAGCCCGTTTTTATCGGGAGCGGGTGCGATTTCGCCGTCAATCGTGCCGCCGCCCGGTGCTTTGTCCTGATATACGGCGGTAAGGACCATTCCGTCTTTTACCACAAAGGTATATTCCTTTTGGGTGCTGACGATATTTCCGCTTGCGTCCTTCCAGCCAACGAACTCTTTGCCTTCTTTATCTTCTGCCGTTACGGTTACGCTTTCGCCGTGTGCATAGAATTTGCTTTCGCCGTTTATTACCACGTTATGCGTGCCGATTTTGGCAATTTTAAGTTCGGTGATTTCGCCCCCGTCTTTATCAAAGTGCTTTCCGCAAACCTTACAATCTTTGTGTTCTTTCACGCCAAAGTCTTCCGTTGTTGCAGGCACTTCGGGAATCAACTCACCGTAAGTATGGTTGTTTGTGGTGGGAATAGTCAAGTCCGCAATCTCTTTTCGGGTTATCGGGTCGCAATGTTTTCCGCACAAATTGCAATCTCTGTGCGCCTTTACACCGGTATCTTTGCACGTTGCAGGAACTTCTGCAACCAAATCACCCAATTCGTGACCGTCCGGATTGACAGGGATAACAAAATCGGTAATTACCGTATTGCTTGCGTCGTAATTCTTGTCGCAAATGCTGCAATGCTTGTATCCTTTTCTGCCCGGGGCTTGACAAGTTGCGTACTGTTCTTCTACCCAACGACCAAAATCGTGCCCGTAGTATGGGCTGATGGGAGTTTTCAATGCTTCTTCGGTTGTTTCGTTTTTGTCCGCGTCAAAGTATTTTCCGCACACTGTGCATTTGTAGTGTGCTTTCATACCGCCTGCGATACAAGTTGCGGGGGTTTCTTCAATAAGCGCGCCAAATGTATGAACGCCGGTTGCGCGGATAGTCAACGCTGCTTCGGTTGTTTCGGTTTTGCTTTCGTCAAAGTATTTTCTGCAATCCGAGCAATAATAATGCGCTTTCATACCGTCATTGATACAAGTTGCGGGGATTTCTTCAATAAGCGCGCCAAAATTATGGCTTATGGCAATGGTAACGGTTACGTCAGCGCTTGCCAGATAGTTGTCGTTTTCCGCGTATCTTATTTGGTATTCGCCTGCCGCAAGCCCTGTAATCTTACTTGACGTGCACTTTGTATAATCCGCGTCGCCGACTTTTCTGTATTCCATCGCGGTGGTAACGCCGTCGATTGTGCCGCTGCCTTCCCTGCACGAAATCGGGTTGGCGATAAGTCCGACGGGGACGTTTGTTTGCTCTGCCTTGTTAATCACGAGTTCTTTGGTGAAACTGCCCACGTACGCGCCCTTACCCGTGACGGTAACAACGTAAGTGCCGGCGTCAACGGGTTTGCCGCTTAAATCGAGCCCGCCGGTCGAGCCCGCTTTTATTGCATAACTTACTTCGAAGTCGGTGTCCCTGACAAGCGTTCCGCCAAAGGTTGGCTCTTGCGCCGTTTCGTTGAACACTTTTTCAAGGTCGGTAACGGGCACAATCTCTTCGTTTACTGCTTTGACAACTTCATAGTTAATAGTGTCAACGTATATTAATGAATAAGTGTCATAAATCTCAGGTTTTATATTGTCCGCTCGCAACTCGCCGTCGATATAAACGGATACGCCGTCTTTGTTTAATACGTGAGACATTCCGTATTCGTCATCGACGCGAATCTGGTTACTATACATATAAGTTCCTTCCGTAAACGTTGCTTCTTCATATCTTTTCCAAGCCGTCCCTTCTTTCTTATACCAGTGACCCATTGAATAGGGAAAATTTGCCTGCGTGCCTTCCGTAAAAGTGAACGAAGGGTCAACTACGGATTTTCCATAACCTAATATTTCACCGATGTTTGAAGTTACCCTGATTACGCTGATTACTTCGCGGTCTGCGGGGAGTACGTACGTGTTGCCAACGCTCAGGGTAATTTCCTTTGTTTCAGGCGCTGCACCGCTGTCCGTGACCTTAATCACAAGGTCTGCGTTTGCGCCCAAAACGGTCGGTGTTCCCGAAACCGTGCCGTCTGCTGCAACGTCAATCCACTCGGGACCGGAAACCTTTGAGAACGTGTAAGGTTTTGTACCGCCTGCCGCGCCGTCTGCCACCGAAAACGCAGTTATCGCTTGGTTGATATAAGTGCTGTCGATATCCCATTTATTGTCTTTAACAAAATCCAGCGGCGTGCCTGCCGGGGCAACGACGGTATACTCTTCCGACGCAACCCAAGCGAACGAATACTCAGCATAAATTTCAGGGATGGAACTGTCCCATTTTTTGTCGTTTACCGTGACGGTAATGCCGTTTTTGTCAAGCACGTGGGTTGTCCCCCCGCCACTGTCACTATCAATACGAATTTGAGTTTGATAGATATAAGTCCCTTCCATAAACGTTGCATTCATATAACTTTCCCAGTCGCCAGTCGCGGTCTTCTTTTTCCAGTTGTACTGGGTTTGGAACTGCGCCGGAACGTCTTCCTTTATGTTAAAAGACGGTCGTACAACGCTTTTTCCGAAGCCTATAATTTCGTCAACGTTTGAGTTTGCGGTGATAGTGCTGACTACAATGCGCGAGTCTGTCTCTTCCGCGCGCGCCGTGTCCGCAGGGTTTGCAAGCACAATGCCCAGCATAAGCACAAAACACGTCGCAAGTCCCAAAATCAGCGTCAATATCTTTGATTTATTTGCCTTTGTGTGTGTCATAATATTATCTCCTTGTTTGGATTTTTGGGGGATATTTTGCATAAAACGCGACTTTACGTCGTGGATATGCTACATTAAGTTGTCAATTTACGATAAAGCGGTCCGCGTCGGCAGAAGTCGCAAACGTGAAATACTTTGCCCCGATTGCTTTCATTGAATAGGCAAAGCCTGGGTTGTCTTTCGTGCCGATCAGCGCGTTTACCGCCATTGTGCCGACCTGCATATTCAGGTTTTCGGCAGTCCCGATTTTCAGCACGGCGTTCAGGGTGTTGAACAAATCCGCGGTATCGTCGCCGGACAAATTGTTGAGCGTGACGGATTTGTGCGACACTTTGTAAGAAAAGCCGTCTTCTTCCGTCTTATCCACGCGCACGGTGGACGAAACGTAAAGGTTGTCGGGGATATATTTTTTGAATAACTTATACGGGAAGCCGTCCATATCCGCCTTGAACGGGGTAAGGTCGATTTTCGCCACGACGTTGAAGTCCGCGCTGCCGTTTGCGGCGATTTCCGAAAAGTCCACCTGTACGACGGTGACGCTCACGTCTTTCCCGCCGATTTTCAGTTTGCCTGCCGTCTGCCCGAAAAAGACCGTCTGTGCAACCGCGCCGACCTGCTTTTCGGTGAGCGAAATCTTATCCGTCATGACTTTGCCTTTGAGCGCGTCGAAATTGACCGAATATCCGTTAAATCCTTTGCCCTTTTCATAGACGATAAGCCCGGGAATTCGTTTGTCGATTTCCGACTTCATCGTGACGAAATCCTGCTCGCCGAATGCGTTCGGGCAAAGCGCGGATTCGTCCACGTCTTGTGAGAGCGTTTTCAGTTGTCCCGCGGTGCGGAAAAGGTCGATGCCGTACTTGGAGCGAACCGCGACGTACCCGCCGATGACGGTAACGCCGACGATGGCGATGATGACGACAAGTGTAATAAGTACGCCTTTCAATGCTTTCATATTGTCTCCGTCGCCAAAATAATTGGCGTTTGTTTTTAATAATATTATTTTACCATATTTTACGGATTTTGTAAAAACTGTAAGTCCATTTTACAATCCGGGTTTTCGACGCCGTTTTCTTCCAGCAGAATAAAATATGTATTGAACTTGCTTTCGGAGGATCCGGTATCGAGGCTTTCGTCGTAATCGAACTTCAATTTCATATCATATCCCGATTGGACAAATTCACCGCGCCCGTTGAACACCGTTGCCATGACGTTGCCGTTGATAAGCAGCCAGTGCGTGGGCTTCCCTTTTTCGATATCGAAGCTCCACCAGTAGCGCGGATATCCCGCGATAGATGACTGTCTGGTGTTGAAGGCTCTTTCGGAAATTTTGGGAACTCCGTACTTGTTTGCGCTCAGCCGCCTGTTCAATCTTTGCGAAGTCCCTATCGGCGTACGCACGACGTAAACGTCAAGGGAGTCTTTTTCCGAAATCCACCCGCCGTTTTCGTCCGTATAGCCGTCAACGTTTTTAACGGAATCAAACTTTATGTATTCAAGCTTGGGGTGAACCTCGCCGATGAATTGCAGAAAATGCGATTCCGTCCACTTAAAGTCTTCGTAGTCGTCGTATTTTTCGTGTCTGTAATAACTATAAATTTCGTAGCCGTGCCATTTCGCGATTGCGGGGCCCGTCGGCGAGCCTGCGCGAATCTCCGCACAAAACTCCCAGTCTTCGGTTCCTCTTGCGAAAAGATAACCGATTTTATCCCTGGCGCGCGCTTCGTACTTATAATTGTCGGGGTTGGAACAAAGTTTCAAAGCCGTGTCTTCTTCGACGGCGTCCGCCATCTTATACGCGTCGCCCTCCTTGTCAATCATAAGCGGATCTTTGAAATATTCCGTTATGTCAACGGGCTCGCCCGTTGCCGACGGCGCCCACACGCCCTTGTAGTTAAGTTTCGTGCGGTGTGCAACCTTGTTTGTCGTGATCACGAAGTACGAAAAACTTGTCGTTTCAAAAGAGATTTTGTCGCCGACGACCGCGGTTTCAAGTTCTTCCACGACGTCGCCTTTGACGTGATAAGTGACGTATTCGTCCGCCTCAAACGGCTTCGGCATGGTGATTTTGACCTTGCCGCTCGGCTGCACCTTTTCGCCGCCCTTGGTAAGAGTGATGTCAAAAACGGCAACCCTTGCGCTGTCGTACGGCTTGTCGATTGCCTCAGTTGCAGCCCGTCCTTTCTCGCTGTCGGCTGCGTGGGCTTCTGCTTTAAGTTTGGAGCCGCCCTCAAAAGTCCCGCTTGCCGAAACGCCGCTTTCTGCGGTCAGTTCGTTGACGGTGGCAGCGGTATTGTCACCGCCGCCGCCCTTATTCCCGCACGCGACAAGTATCACGCCCAAAACAAGAACAAGGACAAACGCAATAAGTTTTGATATCTTTTTCATAAAACACCTTTATGGTGAATAAGCGGGTTTTTACGCCCGCTTATCCGTTATTTTGATCAGATAATAACTTTTAAGTTATTTTGCTACGATGGTTGCAGTGTCGCTCAGGTTCACGAAGCGGGCTTAACTTCAACTTGAAGTCCGATATATATATCCTCGCCTGTAAAAACCCATTCGCCGTTATTACCGGTTAGTTTGGGATCAGATCCGGTGTTTTTATAAAACTCGACGATGAGATATGAACCGACTATTTTTCCGCCAACTTCATTGTATACCCCCGCGCCTGTGCCGGGAGTGCGAGTGTATTTTGCGATGTCCTTTCCTTTATTAATAAATTTTATTTCGATTGTATCGGTGTCTTTGGCGTTTTTAAGCTTTTCGCTGAGATCACTTCTGTTCAGGTTGACCGCAAATGTGTTTTCGCCAAGCTCGATAGGCTCAATGACATTGGTGCCGGGGACGCCTAACATAAAACCGCTCCTAACTCTTGTCGCATTAGGAACTGCGGTGACTATGCACTCGGCAATAGTTTTTCCGCTCACCCTAAGTGTGAATCTGCGACCGACAAATGCGGGGACTTTTTTGCCTTGGAAATTAATGGTGACGCCTTCAAGTATTTCACCGCCTGAAAGTAACGTCGTGCCTTCCGGGAACGTAACTTCGCCGATTACTTCACCGTACGTGTCGGCAAAGGCAACATTCGGTTTAATTCCCGTCTGAATTGGGGCGTTTTGACCACCCTCGTCTTTTGTGCGCACTCTTATTGTTACCGTGACCTTGCTATAACCGATAATCGTATCGGGCTTGGACAGCATATATCCTCTATTAAGCTCAGCCTTCGTTACGCCTTCGCTAATACGCAAGCCTACTTCTTCACCAGCGGTTGCCGTTTCAACCTCTGTCACCGACGTGCCCGTATCCTTTTCGATTTTATTCACTGTGATTATCTTGCCGATTTCATTGACTAAAATTTGGTCGCCTTTTTTCACCGTGCCATTAGCGATTATTGTATTGATCATAACATCACTGTTACCAGGAAAGGTGAACACGTCTTTGATTCCGGCATAGAAGGCATCGGGAGCGTTCCAAACGGTAAATTTGACCGTGTCGTATACGCCGTTGTTAAGCTCGAAGTTGTCGTTGTCCACGGTCAGGACGGTGGCGCTGATTGTATGTATGCCAATCGCATAGTATGTTTCGGGAGCGCCAATCGTCACCCATTCTACGACGTTGTTCGTATCTGCCGCGACGTTTATGCACGTCAAACCGAACTTTCCGCTTTCAAGGTTTTCTCCAAGTTTTCTTTCAAAAACGCCTGCGGGCAAAGTTATCTCGCGTTTGTTGATTATGATAGTCGTGGTGATTTCGCCGCCTTTCCATTCCGCAGTGCCTTTTACGGTTGCTTTCACGGTATATTCGCCGGCGTTAATCGGGGCGGTTTCGGAAAACGCAGTGTCGTTTTCGCCTTTGTAAGTAATGGTGATTTCACCGTCGCCCTTACGATTGACCTTCGCGGGATCAATGATAAACGCCAACCCGTCATAGGTTTTTTCATCAACTAAATCGTTAGCAAACGAAATAGTGTTGTCTTTTGCGCCAAGTGCGTCGATTTCTTGGGTATAGCTATATTCGCATACCGTGCAGGTGAATTTCTTTTCGCCGACCACGCCATAGTCCGCCGGTTTGGTAACTTTGCCGTCGTCAAAGGTATGCGCGGCGAAATCTTTCTTCATTGCGTCATGCGTGGGAGCCGTTGCGTCACAGGTCGATTCATGCCAGTGTCCCGTCTCGTCTTTTTTCCATTCCGTGCCGTAAGTGTGCGTTGCGGTGCCGGAAATTGTCCTTTCGGTTTCGTATCCGCATTCACATACGCCCTTTTCGACTTTGTCCGTGTGAACGCCTGCGGGCATTTTTTCTGTCCACGTGAACACGTGCGGGATTTTCTCCGTCGTGTCGGTGTGTTTCTTCGTGGTGCATTCGTGCCAGTGAGTTTTTTCGTCAAACTTCCACTCGCTTGGATATTTGTGCTTCTTGTTGCATGCCGAGAATATCGACAACGACAACGTCAACACTAATACCAACGCCAGCACTGCAATGATTGATTTTCTTTTCATAGTCTTTCTCCTTTTTGATTTAAGTGATTTATTCCAAATCGCCGAAAATCGCGACTTAAAACCTTAATTATTTTTTTATATGTAAATTTAATTATTTTCTTATTTAAGTAAAATGTTTTTCGGACAAGCGGGTTTTACCCCGCTTATCCGATCTTTTGTTGTTGTTATTTTGTTGCTATGCTTTCAATCAGGAAATTACAATCCCGCCTGACGTCGTTTCTTTTGTTATGCTGAAATTAACGTTCAGATTGTTGTCGGTGGTGTTTGTGATAACGATGGTATAATCTCTTTCGGGCGCTGCCAGGAGTGAGAAAGAATTGTCCGCCGACAAAGTAACCTCTGTACCGTCTGCTCTATAAACCTTTACGGTTGCGCCTTCGGGGATATTTGAAAACGTGTACTTCATTCCATTCATTATGGAACCGGCACCGAAAACAAATCTCTTTTCTTCGCCTGCCGCATAGGTCAATTCTCCGGACGAAAGTTCATTTGCGCCCTCGGGAAATTCAAGCCTTGTCGTCGAGGTTTCAAAGGAAGCCGTTATCGTAAACCCCGAAGCATTATTGGTCGCTTCCAACTCTTCTACGTACAAGTAAAAACTCTTTCTGCCGGAAGTTTCCGTGAACGTAAATTTGTTTTCGCCGACTTTCTTAACAACAATGCTTGTTTCGGAACCGGTAACCGCATCGTACAATACCATTTCGATATTCTTCGGCGCACCCGACCAACTCACGTCGAACGTGCAAATAATGTCATCTCCCTCGGGAAGTTGCACTTCAAACACCGCAACTTGACCGCCTCCAACCGATGAGCTGTTCTGCAAAGAGTCTTTGCTGAGTACGGGGTGGTCTTTGGAGTCTGTTATTTCTATCGTAACCTCCAAATCTTCGTCACCAATCCATTTGCCTTCCGCGCTAACGTACTCGTTTGCGCCAAACAAATCGAAATGCATACCGGTCACTCGGTCATTATCGAACGACATACCGCCATACGTGTACACATAATGTAAATCGCTCATGGTCTGCACGCCTCTTCTTTCAAATCTTGCAATGACGGTTTCTCCGCACTGAACTCTGATAATAAAGTATTTCTCTGCATTGTCTGTGTTTGTCAAATATTCGCATAATCCGTCTATCTGAGCCTGCATATTAATTCTATTTTCGCCATACTTAATTCCTAACGCACTATCGGTTATGCCGGCGATAGGATTACCATCAGGACCGATTATATTTTTTATGGTAAGCACGCTTTCTTTCTTTACAGTGAAGCTGACGTACTGGGTGGCTCCGAAATTGTAGTTGTCGCCTTCCGCATATTTAATGCGCACGCGATATTCGCCTGCTGTTCCCAATACTTCGTCTTTTGTAAGGGTGCGACTCCAAACGCCGTCACCAAGGTGCATTATCCACTCGATAGTCCTTTCGCCGTAACCGGTGCCGATTTCAACGTAATTTGTTGTGGGATCGGGGATATTCGTTGCGCCGACAAAGAACAACTCATTAAATGCGCTCGCATTGCTGATTTCAAAGTTAATGTCTGCTTTGATGATTTCCACGTTGACGTCTTCTCTTGCAAGGCTGTAATTGCCCGCGTCTTTCCCGGTGATTTCAAAGCCTTGGACTGTCGCGCCGACGTTGGCACTACTCATTGTAACGGTAATCATTGCTTCTTCGCCTGCAAGCAATTCGGCGGGTTCGCCTGAGAAAACATTTTTATTATCGTATGGATGCTCCCAGTCAACGCTGATTACCATGGGGGTGATTGCAAAGTCGAAAGTTTTTGTCGCGGATTTCCACTCTGCCGTGGCTGCTACGCTGACTTTCACGGTATATTCGCCGACTTTCTTCGGGGCGGTTGCAGTGTACGTATTGTCGTCCGCGCCTTTTGCCTTGAACATAAATGAGGGTGCGCGATTGCCTTCAATTACGAAATCGTCTTTCGTAATCGAAATAACTTCTCCGTCGTATTCCTTGCCAAGCGTTTTGCCTTCTGCAAGTTTGATTTCGTTGTCCTTTGCGCCAAGTGCGTCGATGTCTTCGTTATAACTATATCCGCATTTCTCACACGTGAATTTCTTTTCGCCGACCACTCCGTAGTCCGCTGCTTTCACAATTTCTTCCTTAAACTCATGCGGGAGTTTCTCCGATGTGTCGGTGTGTTTCTTCGTGGTGCATTCGTGCCAGTGAGTTTTTTCGTCAAACTTCCACTCGCTTGGATATTTGTGCTTCTTGTTGCATGCCGAGAATATCGACAACGACAACGTCAACACTAATACCAACGCCAGCACTGCAATGATTGATTTTCTTTTCATAGTCTTTCTCCTTTTAGATTTAAGTGATTTATTCCAAATCGCCGAATACTTGCGACTTAAAACCGTTGTTTTTTATGTTTATTGTTTTTTCTTGCCGAGTCCTTTAATTGCGGTGATTAAATCGGCAAACGATTTCTTCCTGACCGCAAACCAGAATATCGCAAACCCGATAATTCCCGCGCCTGCAAGGCTTCCGATCACTATGCCCGCAATCGCTCCGCCCGAAAGTCCGTCGGAAGGGGCGTTTTCGACGTTTGCGGTCTTGTCTTTATATACGGCGGTAAGAACCGTTTCTCTCTTTACCTCAAAGGTATAACTCTTTTCCTCGCTGACGATTTTTCCGCTTTCGTCCTGCCAACCTACGAACTCTTTGCCGTCCGCCGGATCGTCCGCAATCGCGGTGACGTTCTCGCCTTCGTTAAAGATTCCGTTTTCGCCGTTTACGGTTACTTTATGCGTGCCGAACTTCGGAATAATAAGGTCAAAAGCGGACATTTCCTTGTCGTTTGCATCAAAGTGTTTGTTGCAGATCAGACAATCCTTGTGGGCTTTTTCACCGTTTGCCGTGTCGCTTGCGGAAACTTCGTCTATCCACGTACCGAAATTGTGACCGCTTTCGGGGTTGACGGGGATTATCAAATCTTCCAGCGTCGTTTCGTTCTTGTCCGCGTCGACAAGCTTTTTGCAAACCGAACATTCATAATGCGCCTTCACGCCGTTTTGCATGCAGGTGGGGTTCGTTTGCGCCACGAGCGTGCCAAAGTTGTGCGCCGCTTCGTCCGTTTTCTCGCCGCAGGTCTTGCACACGCGATAGTGCTTATCCTTTTCGATTTTGTATTCGGAACCGGGATTGTGCCCCGTTTTGGGCAACTTCGCCGTCGAGTTGCTCCACGGCATGGTGCAGGCTGCGTCGAAAAATTCTTTTCCGCAACCCTCGCAAGCGTATTTATCCTTTACGCCGTCTTCCGTGCAGGTTGCAAGTTTTCCCGCTTCTTTCATCGTCACGTTTTCGTGCAGGCAATCGGTTGCGCTCAACGTTTTTATTTTGACCGTCAGTTCCGTAAAATCCGCGCTTTGCGAAATTTCTATGATATCGCCACCGAAAACATTTCTCTTGCAAAGCCAGTTTTTGATATCAGGGGTTAAAATCGGAAAAACTTTGCCTTCCGGCGCTTTTATCGTAACGTTGGCGTAATAAGGCACACCTAAGTAAAACTTGCCGTCTTGCAAATATCCTTCAATATTGTTTATCGTCACTGCGTATCCGTTTTTCTCGGTAATTTGCAGCGTTTCGGGAAGATGTCCGGCAAGCGGTTGCGAAACGCTGACGTCAATGGACTGTACCGCGCGGTCAAGACGCAAGAACACCAAAACAACCAGGTTGCCATCACTTTTTCTTATGCTTTTACTCAGAACTTCGCCGTGAGTCACCGAAACGTTGATTTCGTCAACGCTGTCGGGGAATTTGCAGGTTGTGTGCGGCGAAAATACGTAAAACATTACGCTGTTGTTGGTAATATACTTTATGTTGCTGTCGTTTATGTTGCACAGCGTGTCGTTGCCGTCAAGATAAGTGGACGCCTTGTAGAAAAATTCCCCCTTGGGAATAACGTTCCCTTTTATGACGTTGGGATAAAACATCGGGCGATATGCCATTCCTTCCCAATACTCCGGCACGTCGATGACAACTTCTTTGATATATTCATCGGCGCCGCATTCCGTGCAGAATCCGCCCACCATATTGTGAGCCTTGAATTCGCCGTATTCGCAACCGCAAACGTCGCCGTTGTGTGAATATTTACACTTCGCGCGTGCCTGACAGGTTGCCACGCCGCCGGTCGGGGAGTGCCTTAAAGACGTGTCTTCCTTTCCGCAATATTTGCAGAAGCCAAGGTGCGTATAGGTGCCGTCGTTGTTTTTGAACGACCTGAACTCGAACTTATGCCCTGTCTTTGCGATATATTCGTATCCGCAATCCTTGCATTTTGCGCCGTTCAGACAAGTTTGCGTGCCGCCGCTGTGCTTTTCTTTTATGACGTTGCCGCTTGCGTCCTTTTCAACTTCGCCGCACGCGCATTTTTTCACGTGATAAGTTGCGTCGCTTTCATCGACCTGATATGTAAAATTGTGCTTTGCGTCGGGGTTTCCAAGATTGCCGCACGTTGTGCATTTTTCGGTGCAACCGCCAACAAACTCGTGTACTGCATACTGCGAGCCTTTGTCAAAAGCAGGGGCGACGCCGGGGCAAGCAGGGTCTGTGCATTTTGTATAGCCGTGATGCTCGAAATCTATCTTTCCGAAATCGCTCCAAGAATGCTCGTGTCCGCCCGATACTGCCGCAATCGTGACGGGAATATCGCAAGTCTGCCCGTCCGCCGCCGTTGCGGTGATATACATCGTTCCGCCGTCCATTGCGTTTTTGGCGACTATCTGATAGTAGCAATCCGACTTATCGAAAACGTTGACCGTTTGAACTTCCATTCCTATGGGCGCAATCTTTGCCTCATACGTATAAGGAGCGGGCGCGCCGCTGATCCACATACCCGTGTCGGTAAAATCCGTGCTGATTTTGCCCGACACCTTTTCGTCGATTCGGGGAGATATGTATCGCGGATAACCGAAATAATTCATTCCTCTGGAAATGATAAAATCCATATCTATTGCCGTCGACATGGTGTTTTGCCCTGCACTGTCCCAAAGTTCTATGTCCCTGCCTTTGCCGAGTTCCACGCCGGAAACCTTCATATTTCTTTTAAGCACGTCTGCTTCTTTGGACAATTTATAGTTTTCTTTCGGCTCAAAACGGACGCGGATGCAGTAGGCAACTTTCTGCTCGATAAGTTGATTTTCAACTCTGCTCCACGGAAACGACGCGCTGTCTTTTCTCCACAACGTTGTCGTTTGCCCGTTTTTGGATACGAATTCGAGCGTTGCCGTATAGTTTGCGCCTGCAGGCACTTTGAGCGTTTTTGCCGCTTCGTCTTCGAACTCAAACGCGGCGGAAAGACTGTCGCCGACGCCCGCCTTTTTGAACGCGACTTCCAACGTGTCGATTGTCGTCGTTTCGGCGTGCGACACCTGTGTGCCGGATAATATAATGCCAAGCATAAGCGCAAGGCAAATCGTAAGCCCAAAAACTATCGTTAATATCTTTGGTCTTTTTGTTTTGTATTGTGTCATAAAGTGCTCCTTATAAGTTGATTATTTGAGTGTAATTGAACACTATTTATATTGTTATTAGTTTTGTATATCTGCCGCAAATTTCGCGTTTTATTGTCTCAAAGGCGGATTGACTTGCGCGCGCATATTATGCTATAATACAGATAATCACCTTCGAGTGTATAGACAGTATATCAAAATCAGGACGGCTTTTCCCCCACCCAACCCGCCAAAAGGTGGGGAAAACCCCAAAAATAATTTGATTTTTTTGAAAAATCGGGGCAATTTCCCCCGACTGATAATAACGGAAAAACACTATGAAACGTAATGCCAAAAGAATACTCACTTTGTTGATCGCCGCCACGGCGCTTCTTGCAATTCCGTTTACGTTTGTTGCTTGCAACAAAAATAGTTCTTTGCTCGATCCCAAAAAACCCACGACTCT
>OHBX01000342.1_pt1 | contig 28723 bp, 2 predicted proteins | sample 1577441 | NCBI WGS metagenome assembly OHBX01 (sample SAMEA3879561, study PRJEB24766) | human gut metagenome | biome: human-associated habitat; feature: feces | place: USA | collected 1985/1987 | reverse complement strand
CTCGCCACCTACGTATTACCGCGGCTGCTGGCACGTAGTTAGCCGTGGCTTTCTTCTATGGTACCGTCACTTTCTTCTTCCCATAGAACAGAAGTTTACAATCCGAAAACCTTCTTCCTTCACGCGGCGTTGCTGGGTCAGAGTTTCCTCCATTGCCCAATATTCCTAACTGCTGCCTCCCGTAGGAGTTTGGACCGTTTCTCAGTTCCAATGTGGCCGTTCATCCTCTCAGATCGGCTACTCATCGTTGACTTGGTGGGCCGTTACCTCACCAACTATCTAATGAGACGCAAGCCCCTCTACTACCAGATTTCTCCTTTGACCCCTTGATGATGCCATCTTGTGGTCTCATGCGGTATTAGCAGTCGTTTCCAACTGTTATCCCCCTGTAGTAGGCAGGTTGCTCACGCGTTACTCACCCGTCCGCCACTAAATCGTTATCAGCACAAAACAATCTCTACCGAAATTGCTTTGTGCTAATAACTCATTCGTTCGACTTGCATGTTTTAAGCACGCCGCCAGCGTTCGTCCTGAGCCAGGATCAAACTCTAACGTTAAATTTAAAACTATCTCTAGTTTTGGGTTTATTGTTAGCGATGCTTACACTAGCATCTATTTTTTTTGACCTAACTCAATAACTTTGTTGACTTAAATTGACTTTTGGTTTATTTAATTCGCTTTCTATCTTTAATTGTCATTGTTCTTGCTTACCTTGTTTGCGTAAGCATGGTTATTCTAACACACAAACATTGTAAATGTCAACAATTTTACAAAAAAAATTTAAAAAACTTTTAATCATTTTTTTTAATTATCTCATTTGTAGTTTTATCTATTGACTTTGTCGATTTTTATGGTAAAATAGAACTAATTACAAAGGAGAAAACATGACAAAAATACAATACGTAACAGAAGAAGGAAAAATTTACCCTGCAGAGTTTATTGCTAATCGCTGCAATTTACTTTTCTCAGATAAAGGTAAAGAAATTTATGAATACTTCAAGCAAGGCAAAAGATGCGAAATCAAAGTAGAAAGACGTGAAGTTTCAAGTAATACTCTTGATTTGCCATATGGTTTTTCTTATGTTGACGAACTTGAAAATCTTGAAGTCTAATTATTTGTTTACATTATAGTAAAAAATCATTGTATCAAGAAAAAATTTTCTGCCCTTAAATTTATTTTTTAATAGACAACAAAAAACAAGGTTATTTCTAACCTTGTTTTTTGTTGCTTTCGACTAGAGAATTAGCCATTTTGAAGTTCTTCCATCTTCTTGCGACGTTTCCTACGCAATATTAAGACGATTATCAACAGCAATAATGCTAATCCAACGACTGAACCAACAACTGCAAGAATAATTACAAGTTCTTGGTTAGCTTCAGTGAATCTTGCATCGGGGCCAAGATATCCAAACACTCGAGTCGAATCTATATCTCCTACATATCCGAATACAACTGTGACATCTTCAATCTTGAACACGTCAAAGTTGAATGTTCCATTAAATGGATTTTCTTCTGTTCCAATAGGAGCCCAATACCTGCCCGCCAAACTGAGATTTGTGGTAAGTTTGTAATTAGCATTTGTGTAGTTACCATTTTTGCGATAGTTAACCATGTAGGCAACAAACGCAAGATCTTCGTTAGACGAAATTATGTAAGGGTTAGAGCTTGAGCCTTCGCCTCTTATTGTATACTCGTCATTTACTAAATCTGTCCACATATCTCTTTGGAAAGACACGTTTATGTTGTGTTGTTTTATATCCTTTGGTGGAATTTCATCGGTGAATGCTTGCAATGTTATAGACAATCTTCCTGCTTTAATTTCGCCCGTTACATCGCGATCGTTGTAAATCACGCTTGCAATTTTGTAGTTTACACTAGGCACAATTTCAAGAACAAGTTCACTTCCAACTTTGTCATCGAAAGTTACTGAACTGCTTGTAACTGCAATTTTGTTTTCGAACTCATCAAAGTATCTAACTGTTCCAGCAATTGGAAGTTCGTTATCTTTAATTCCTTCTCCAACAAGAGCAACGTTGATTGTAACATTACATCTCTTTTGAGTGAATATAGGAGTTAATGTCAAGCTGTATGTCTCTGGGTCAAGATCTGAATATTTAACTTTGTAAGTATGATATGTTTTTCTGTTTACTACTTCAGCCCCTGAGAACACCATCTCAAAGTTTGAATCATGTTCAACGTAGAATGTAATATTATCACCTACTGCAACATTAAATATTGTCGATTCTGCGCCATAAGATGTTCCATTGATTTCTACATCTGTTATTCTTCCGTGAGTTTGGTCATAATCTCCAATTCTAAGAGTTACATCTTTGCCTTTAAACAATGCTTTATAGCTTGAAGCCATAATTGGATTGCTTTCTGTTCCTCTGATGATAAATACTCTTTCTGATGAAACAAGCTCGTCATTTGTATTATACCATCCTAAGAAGTCATAACCCTTTTCAGGCTCTGCATGAAGAACAATATCTGTATCTGTTGGAATATATTCTTTTTCTTCAACAGTTTGTTCGATTCCATTTATATCTTTGTATGTATAATAAACTTTTCCACCTTCGTTGCCTGATACTGAAACTAAAGCATTGTATGTTGCATAAAGTTTAAGATCAGGACAGTTGTCGTGAGCAAGGTTTATTATTGTAGGTTCGGTTACTGTATCGACTGTAACTACACCATCAGGGTTGGTTCTTACAATCTTCCAGCTTACAAACTTGTATCCCACATAAACAGGTGCTTTGATTGTTATGTTTGCACCGTAAAGGACTTCTGCGATATAAATGTCATCAGCTGTTGTCCAAGAGTTTGCATCGTTAAGATTTGTAATAACTACTCTAGCAGCAACTGTTGGGTCTAAGCCCTTAAGAGCTACTGGAACTGCATCGATAGCAAGTCTTGTCTTGTTGATTATGAATGAAGCAAACAAAGTAAATTGTCTATTTGCAGCATCGTAGTTTGAATCAACAACATATTTGTCCCCTATCCAAGAGTATCCGTTTTCAACCCAGACATTAGCATTTCCTTTTGCGTCGATATATTGTTTTCCAGCGCCTGCAAGATAAGTATAGAATCCTGCAAAAGCAAATCCTTCTACGCTTGGCCACTCTGTTATACCAGTCAAATCAAGCGGTTGACCAATTTTAACATTGTTGATCGTTTTTGAATAGATTTCTTTGTTATCCACTCTTGGGTCATATGCGACAAGTTTTGCAGAATAAACAGTTGAATTTACGTATACGACAATTTCAGCCTCTTGTCCAGTAAATCCGCCAACTTTGAATGTAATTCTTTCAGCGAATCCTTTTTCAATTAACGCTGGCGATGAGTCTAAAACTGTTGTGATATCAGTAATTGAAAGTCCATTTGCTTCGATTTGTGGAACGCCTTCACTGTTAAGTTTAAAGCTTGTTCCAAATCTTGCTGAAGCGGTAACATTTAATATTTTGCCTGTTACAACATCAACAACAACGTTTGAACTTGAGTTTCCAGAAACTGCAACGCCTGGAACAACTTCTACTTCAATCTTACCTGCGTCAGCCAATGTGTCGGCATCTTTGTAAACCAAGGTAATTCTTGAAGTATTTGCTATGTAAACCGCCGTGAGAGAATATCTTCCGTCGTTTTCAGCATTCAATCCAGTAATTTCGTAGATACAAACCATATCATCGCCATCTTGGAAAGGTTCTGCAACAAGGTTGGTAACGGCAGCAACTGAGCCAGCATTGTTGTAAAGGTTGTCAAAAGTGAAACCAGGTTTTGCAACAACTTTTACATAAACGCTTGATCCTGTTTGAGCAACAATGTGCAATGGAAGTGTTCCGTCGTCACGTGCATCTCTAGTAAATTCTTTTGTTTCTAAGTTGTATGTTCCCCATTCGATTGAGCCATAATCAAGTTCTTTAATGATGTCTCCACCATATCTAACTCCATTAATTGAAACTCCTGTGTCGACTGGAACTGTCAATGTCTTAGGTTCGAACACAGCTGTTACTTCTGCTTCTTGATAAACTGTCAAACTGTATTCAGCCGTTGAGATTTGAGCTTCGCCAACTTGCCAGTAAGCAAATTGATATCCCGCTTTTGCTTGAGCCTTAAGAGTGATGCTTGTTCCGAAGTAGAGCATTTCTCTCATATAACTTCCGTCAGCGCTATCTGCAACTACTCTTCCGTCAACAGTGATTTGACCTTCACCGCTGATGTATGCTTTAACTTCAAACTCTGCATATTGGAATACAGCCGTCAAAGTAATATCTGCGTTGACTTCACATTCGTAAACCAAGTCTTCGCTTACTCGTTTGTTTAAGTTATAAACAACTTTTCCATCGTATTCGACTAATTCGCCTTCAAACCAACCGATGAATTTGTATCCCTTGATTGCATCATCTTTTGACGCTTTGAATTCAACACGCGATTGATATTCTGCCTTTTCAGGCACGTCAACATGGAATGACGTTGCAGGTTTAACATTTCCTTCTTGGTCAAGAGCGAACAAGAAAGCGTTTATGTTGAATTGAACTTTCTTTGCTACAACATCGATTGTGAAGTCTTGTGTGAATCCATCAATCATAATGAAATCAAATTGATCATCAACAATCATTTCAGGGGTTGTAACAAGGTGATCGTATTCATATCCATAATCGTATATCAATTCGAAACTGAATGGAATATCGGTTGTAACGATATATGTTGTTTCTGATTGTTTTTGTGCACCATCGTGTCTTCCTATTCCAACAATTCCTGCTCCAAGGTTGAATGTTACAGTGTGTTGTTGAGCGGTGCTTTCAAATGCAACTTTTACATTTGAAGTAAATCCTGTAATTGTGTAATCATTACCACTAGTCATTACGTCAGCGTTTCCATAAACATTCTTAAGTGCAACATCATAACCAGCATCAGGAACGATTGTGACCACAACTGTTTGAGCGGTTTTTGCTTTGAATGTGATTGGAACAATTACTACATTATCGTCAACTTCAGCGTATTCAGGGGTCACGCTGTCGATTACTGTAACTCCGTCAACTGTTACTGTAACTGTAGCGTGTTCAACTGTGATTTCGAAATTATTTTCTTTCGCTTCAGTTGTAATGTTGATTGAGCCAGCAGCGACGATAAGTGAAATTTGTCCTTCTGCATTGTCACCATTGAGGTTGTAAGTGAATGTGAATGTGCTTCCAACTTGAGCCATTTCAGTTACTTTGTATCCAGCTTCAGCAGTAACTGTAATTGTGTATTCCTCTTCGTGTCCGAGTTTGTATTCGTTTTCAGTTGGAACAACTGCGATGTTTGAACGGTCTCTGATTTCAACACTTGCGTGTTCTACGTTTACTGTCAATTTGTATACACCAGCTGTCCAAGCAGCAGTAAGTGTGATGTTTTCGTCTAATTCAAAGATTGTCGTTTCGTCATAGACTGTTGAATCAAGCATCCATCCGTCAAAATCATATCCGGCTTTTGTTACTTCTGGAAGAGTTCCAACTGCTTGACCGTAAGTTACAATCTTATCTTCAGGGTTTTCTCCATCGTTGTCTGCGTTGAATGAGATTGTGTATTGGTTTGCAACAAATGTAGTTGTAAATTCAAGTGTGATATCGTTTGTGAATGATCCATCAAGTGCAAGGATTGCATCTTTAAGAGCCATTGAAGAGTCAATGGCAATGTTTTGTTCTCCACTAATCCAAGCAGCGAGTGAGTATCCCTTTACAGTGATAGCTGGCAAGAAGTCTTTTGCCAAAATGCCAGCAAGTGAAGTGAACGCGATTTCTCTCTTAGCAGAAACGCCATCGCTTGATGCTGTCCAGTTTGGATCAAATGAAACTGCCGCACCTGTTGGATAAAGAACAGTGTTGTCAACTGTCACATTGATTGTGATTTGAGCAGATCTAAATTCTACTAAAATATTCATATCTTCTGTGATGTTAACAATTGATTGTGTGCTGTTAAGAGCAACATAACCGGTGTTGGCTGTTGAATTGATTGTGATCGTATCATAGTAGTTGTATGTATGAACGTTGGCGTTCTTAATTCCTTCTGGAACTGCTACATATGATCCTTGTTCGTTGTCAATTGAAACAGTAACTGTATAAGTTTTGATTGTCCAATCTGCATAGATTGTCAATGCTTTTGCTTCAAGCGCCGCATCAAATACAGTGTTGATGTTTTCTTCGCTTAATGCTTCTTTGCTTTCTCCATGCTTCCAGCCAGCAAAGTTATAACCTGTCTTAGTTGGAGCTGTGAGAGATTCGTAAACTGATTTTGCATCACTTTCAAATGGGAATCCAATTTCGAATGATGTTGTTCCTGCTGCGAGAGTTCCGTCAACAAATTCAATAGTGTTAATTTCTGCAGTAACTTTGATTATTGCTCTTTCGATTCTTCCTGTTGCAGAAGTATTTGTAAGAGTATAGTTTCCGTTGTCTGCTCCACCAAGAGTAAATGTTACTTCGATTTCGTCTGCAGGCATTGCTGAAGCATATGCTCCGCTTACGCTTACATCATCACCTTCAAGGATTGTTTCAAGTGAAAGTGATTGTTCAACACCTGTAGTTCTGTCGTAAACTTTGGTTATTTCGCCGTCTACACGAACAACGATGTCGATTTTTGAAACTGTTATTTCAACAGTGAATTCTTCAACTGTGTAGTAATCACTTGTAGGAGTAATCTTAAGTGTATAAGATCCTTGGTTCAAGTATTTACCAGCTGAATATGTTGCTTCGTCGATTGAAGCAGTGAATGTTACATATGCATCAACTGACTTATCATCAAGAGTTGCATTTGCAACGACTTGTGAAAGACCTTCCGTCAATTCGCCATATTTGAATTCTGTCTTAGCAACAGTGATTGTTGGTTTTACATCAGATTTAGTGATTGAACCTGTTGATGTTGTGTTTGCAATAAAGTAATTGCTTACATATTCACCAGAAATTTCAATATCTCTAACTTCAATTGCGTCTCCAACGCCAATATTTGCAAATTGTGCTTTAACAACAACGCTTTCGCCTTCAACAAGTCCTTCGATAGTCACGCTGTTGTTTTCTGCGGTTGAATCAAACGTTGTTGTTTGATCAAATTGTTTTGTAAAGCCTGAAAGTGTCAATTCTTTCTTGTTAACTTTAATAAGTTCGGCACTTGATGCGAATGTAAAGCCTGTTGGGTAAATCTTGTTTGTTCCGTTTGGAACGATTGAGTATGTTCCATTGTCTTTAACAACGCGATCAATACTAAATGTAATTCCGGCAAGAGTATTTGCTTTTGGTGTGATTGGTTTTGAAGCGGCATCCTTAACTTCTTTGAAGTTCTTAAGGTTCCATCTCTTAATTTCTGTTGAATTTTCTTTAATTACAAGCGACCAAACGCTGATTTCTGCATCAAATTCTGTTTCAACATTAAAGTTTCTAAGCCCAGCATAATCAAATTCAAATACATCTCCGTCAACTTCGGCTGTAATTCCAAGTCCGTCTTGAACAAGAATTTCAAACCAGTCGTTGTCTTCTGGAAGAATTACGTTGTAGTTTGTGCTGTTTACAGATGCTATTTCAAGTTTGTATGTTCCAACATCTTCGCCGTCTGCTCTTCTAAACTCAATGCTTACAACTTCGCCATTTTGTCCAGCGAATGTTCTATTGAGTCCATCAGGGAATGATTCAGCGTCAGTTGTTCCATAAATCTTGCTAAATGAAGCATTTTCTTTTGTGAGAGTTAAGTCTGCTTTTGTGATTGCAACAACAGGTTTAGCTCCGTCAAACTTAAATCCACCCGGATAATTTACGTTTGTGCAGTCAGCAACGATAGCATAGCCAGCGACTGAAACATCTTTCTTAGCGTCTGCGATTGAGAATACAATATTTCTAAGTGCATTTTCAAGATCAGCAACTGCCTTAGGTTCTGCAAAGTTTTCTTTAAATGATCCAAGGGTGATTTCTTTTGTTACATCACCAACAGTGATTCTAAGTTTGAGTGTATTTCCGTCAATTACTTGAGTAATTTGTGGAATTTTGTTTGCGTAAACAAATTCTGCTCTTTCTACATCTGCTGTCGCGCTGAGAGTCAATCCGGCATAAGCTTTGATTGTATACCAGTCGTTGTTTTCAGCAAGTGTAAGAGTATAGTTGTTTCTATCTGTTGCATCGGCAATATTTGCTGTTTCAATGTTGTATGTTCCAACATCTTCGCCAGCTTCTCTTGTGTATGTAACAGTAATTTTTTCGTCACCTGCTCCGTTTACAACGTTTGTGATAGTTTCAACAACATCACCATATGTCTTTGTGAAAGCATCTTCGTCTTTTGCAAGAACGATTTGGTATGGAGTGATTGAAATTACATCTTTATTTGTATCAGCTACAAATTCAAATGTTGTATATGTGTTGTGTTCCCAAGTTCCGTCAACGACGATTGAGTATACGCCAACATTCTTAGAAACTGAATCAATCTTGAATGTCAATCCTTTGAATGTGTTTGCTCCAAGAGTGATTTCTCTTACGAATTCTGCACCATTTTCGGTTGCATCAGCATATTCTGTGAGATTTGTAAGAGTAAATGTTCCCCAAATCATTCCAGAATCTCTAACTGTGATTGTTCCGTTTGTGTTGAATTCAATTGTTGGAGTGAGACCGTTGTATGTTCTTTCAATCTTTTCGCCAGTAAGTGTTGCTCTTAAAGCAAGTCCTTCTCTCTTAGTGATTGTAAACCATTTGTTGTTTTCATCAAGAATGAATGTGTAGTTTTCATTGGTTGTTGCTGCATTTTTAAGTGCATATGTTCCAACGCTTTCTCCACTGTCTCTTGAGAATGTAACTGTGATTGTTTCACCGTCTACAATCTTTTCATAATCAGAGTGAGTAAGTTCAAGTTTAAGTTCGACGTCTTCGTCGCCGTAAACTTTGCTAAATCTTGTCTTGCCTTCTTCGAGAGTAACTTCGGCAGGTTTGATTTCTAAAACTTTTACGTCGCCAGCAAGAACAAATTTGCCATAAGTGTCAGTTGATCCTTCAACTGAGATTGAATAGCTTCCTTTGTTTGCTGATGTGTTTTTGATTGAGAATGTAAAGCCATCAAGCATTCCTGCAAGATATGGAGCTGTTCTATCTTCAAGTCCACCACCAACTTCAGTAAGGTCTTTAAGTTGGAATGAGAATGTTGTTGTGTCATCTGTCAAGTTAAGAGTGAATGTTCCGTCATTGTTGTCAACAACTTCGATTGCTTCGTTTGCAGCCACGCCGTTATATTCGCGAATTCTAACTGTGCCTGTGATTTGTCCTTGGATGTTTAATCCTTCAAGACGATCAATTCTAAACAATGAGTTTGGAGTTGTTAATACAATGTTGTAGTTTTCATCATCTGTCGTTGCAGTTGCAAGAGAGTGTCTTCCAACCTTTTCATCTGCGGCAGTTGTATTTTCTCTTGTGAACTTAACAATAACTTTTTCTCCGTTGACTCCAGGATACTCTGCGGCAAGTTCTGGATCGCTAGATCTATAAGTCTTTGTAAAGATAGGTTCGCCATCTGTGATTGTGATTGTAACTTTCTCAATTGTCAATACTGGAGATCCGCCAACGAATCCGAAGCCTGCTGGATAGTTGTCGTTTGAACCTACCGAGATAAGTGTATACTTTCCTGCATCTTTCTTAACATTTTCAAGTGCAAATGTTATTCCATTAAGAAGGTTTACATAATCACTGTCTGTAAGGGTATATCCGTTTCCTGCAGTTTCTACAAATGCTGAAAGGATTATTGTTTGACTTTCTGATTTGTTTGATACTTCTACTTTCCATACTTTGTTTGCTGCATCATATGCTGGTGCTGAAACTGTTGGAATTGATCCATCGTATGTGAATGTAAATGTAAGTGCATCGGCTTTCGCTGTGATCTTTGAATCATTGTTCTTTGTAATTTCAAACCATTTGTTTTCTGGTATTGAAAGTTGATAGTTGTTTGTGTTGTAATCATTTACAAGTGTAACTGCATATGTTCCAACATCTTCGCCTGCTTCTCTTGTAAATGTAAGAGTGAGTTCTTTGTTTCCTGTTGGATTTGCTTTTCCTGTAAGAGTAGTTTCTTCAGTTGCTCTGAATTGTTTTGTAAATTCTGCTGTGATTTCTTCTCTTGCAAGTTCTTTTACAAGTTTGTTGATCACTACTGCATTTTCTTTTCCAGCCATATTGATTGCGGTATATGTTGAATCAGTTTCTGCATTAAGTGTTGCAACAATATTGTATGTTCCTGCATCTTTTGCAGCACTACTGAGTGTAAATGTTACATTTTTAAGTGTGTCACCATCTACTGGTGCTGTTCTAGAATCAAGTTCTACTTCTACAAAGTCTGTAAGTTCATATTCTGTTCCACCTATTGTGATTGTCCACTTTCCATCTTTGTATGTTGCTTTTGATGAAATAGTTACTTCATTTGCATCATATGTCTTTGTAAACACTTCTTTAAGTGCAAAGCTGAGTGTAAGTGGGCTTCTCTTTGTAATTGCAAACTTAGGTGGGTTTGTTGTTGAAAGGTATGGTGCAAAGTTTTCATTATCACTTGTCACTTTTGTGATTGCGTATGAGTTAACTTTTTCACCTGGTGCTCTTTCAATAGTTACATTGAATTTACCATATTCTGTAGTGAATTCTTTTGTAAGAACATCACTTGCTCCGTATACCTTACCAATTGCAAAGTTTTCTGCGGTAAGTTCTACTTTTCTTGCTTCAATTGTGATTGCTGCTGCGTTTCCGTCAATTACAAATCCTTCATATGTGTCGTCTGAACCTGTTACTACAATTGTATATGTTCCCTTGTTTGCACTTACATTTTCAATTGAGAATGTATAGCCATCAAGCAAGTTTGCATCTACTGGTGCAGTATATGTTGTTCCGTCAATTACTTCAATGAAGTTATCAAGAGTAAATTCTCGTGTTTGTGTTCCATTTGTAAGTGTTAATACAAATTTTCCATCTTTATATGTTGCCTTTGCACTAAGTGATGGTGCAAGTGCGTCATATTCTTTTGTGAATGTTCCTGATATTGTTCCTTGAAGTTTTAATCCTGTAAGTCTTGTAATTTCGAATAATGAGTTTTCTGCAGCAAGGTCAATCTTATAGTTTTTATCACTTGTAGTTGCTGATGTAAGAGCATATTTGCCAACTCTCTCTGAAACAACTTCGGTAGTGTCTCTTGAAAATTTAACTGTAACTTTTTCGTTGTTTACTCCGTTGAATTCTTTTTCAAGCACAGGATCGGCGTCTCTGTATGTCTTTGTGAAGAGTGGTGTTGTGCTGTCAGCAATAGTGATTGTTGCTTGTTTGATTGTGAGAACTGGAGCGTCTCCAATAAACTCAAAACCTTGCAAGTAGTTTTTATTTGTTCCGGCAGTAGTTGCTGTGATTGTATAATCGTCAACATCTTTGCCAGCCGTTACAAATTTAAATGTAATTCCATTAAGAAGTCTTGAATAATCTTCTCCTGCTGGAAGACCTGCGTTTGTAACGCTTTCGATGAACTCAGACAATACGATTGTTTGAGATTCGGTTTTGTTTGAAACAACTATTGACCATGTATTGTTTTCTGCATTAAATACAGGATCTGATATTGTTGGGATAGTTCCATCATAAGTGAATTCAAATGCTTTTACATCAGCCTTTGCAGTGATCTTAGATTCTGTTGCGGCATTGATCTTATACCATTTGTTTTCAGCAGGAACTGTAAGTGTATAGTTGTCTGCGATTTCACTAGGTGTGACTGTTGGGTTATAAACGTTGTATGATCCAACATCTTCGCCTTCTTCCCTAGCAAATGTCACTGTAATTTCAACATTTTCGATAAGTGCAACTTTTCCAGAAATTGTTTCAACTGTGTCTCTGAATGTCTTTTCAAGAGTAATTGTCTTAACATCTTCTAGTGTAAGTTCTTTTTCAAACTTATTGATAACAACGGCATTTTCTCCACCGATAAATTCGATGTTAGTATAAGTGTCGTCGCTGCCAAGGCTAGCAGTAATGTTATATTTGCCTGCGTTAATAGCGTTAGCAAGAGCAAATGTTACATTTTTAAGTGTATCTAAATCAACTGGAGCAACACGTCCGTCAAGTTCTTTTTCTACAAAGTCGGTAATTGTAAATACTTTTCCGCCAACTTCGATTGTCCACTTTCCGTCAGCATAAACTGCGTTAGGTGCAACTGTTACGGTCTTATTGTCGTAAGTCTTTTCAAAAACATCGCTAATCTTAAAGCTGAGTGTAAGTTTGTCGAGTTTGTTGATTACAAATTTTGATGTGCCATCAAGTGAAACTGCATAGTTTTCACTGCTTACTTCTTTAATTGAGAGAGCATAATCTCCAACCTTTTCGCCTGTAACTCTATCAAATGTTACTGTGAGTGTTTCGCCAGCAACGATTCCGATAGCAGTGTCAGTGTAGTCTTTGCTTAATTCTCCGTCAGAAGTTGTTCCATAGTCTTTAGCAAATTCTGCATGGATAGTAACAGCTTTCTTATTTACTTGAATTGCAACAAGATCGTTAAGGGTAAGAACGCTATAAGTGTTGTTTCCGTTGGCGCATACAATCTTGTATTCTCCGACATTCTTAACATCTCGGTCAATGCGGAATGTCATTCCCTCCAAGGTTGTTTCGTTTGCGGTGATAGCGGTTCCTTGGTCACCTTCATTTCTTGTGTCATATTCTTTAAAGTCGCTAAGTGCGAAGGTTACATTGTCTTCGCCAGCAATCTTTAATGTAAGAGTCCATTTTCCTTCAGCATAGTTTGCTTCAACTGATGTTTCTCTTAAACCAGCATAATCAAGTTTCTTTGTATCTCCCGTGATAGTAGCCTTAACAGCCAAGCCATCTTGTCTTTCGATTTCAAAGAGTTTGTTCGGTTCTGGCATTTCAACAGTATAGTTAGTATCTGTTGTCTTTGCATTTTTCAAAGCATGTTTTCCAACTGTTTCGGTTTCAATGGTTCCTTTATCTCTTTCAAACGTAACTGTAACGATTTCGCCATTTACACCTGCAAATTCTTTCGAAAGTGTTGGGTCAGCTTCGTTAAATTTCTTTGTAAAGAGTGGTGTATCACTGTCTGCAATAACAATTGTGTATTGTTTGATTGTCAATACTGGAGATCCGCCAACGAATCCGAAGCCTGCTGGATAGTTGTCGTTTGAACCTACCGAGATAAGTGTATACTTTCCTGCATCTTTCTTAACATTTTCAAGTGCAAATGTTATTCCATTAAGAAGGTTTACATAATCACTGTCTGTAAGGGTATATCCGTTTCCTGCAGTTTCTACAAATGCTGAAAGGATTATTGTTTGACTTTCTGATTTGTTTGATACTTCTACTTTCCATACTTTGTTTGCTGCATCATATGCTGGTGCTGAAACTGTTGGAATTGATCCATCGTATGTGAATGTAAATGTAAGTGCATCGGCTTTCGCTGTGATCTTTGAATCATTGTTCTTTGTAATTTCAAACCATTTGTTTTCTGGTATTGAAAGTTGATAGTTGTTTGTGTTGTAATCATTTACAAGTGTAACTGCATATGTTCCAACATCTTCGCCTGCTTCTCTTGTAAATGTAAGAGTGAGTTCTTTGTTTCCTGTTGGATTTGCTTTTCCTGTAAGAGTAGTTTCTTCAGTTGCTCTGAATTGTTTTGTAAATTCTGCTGTGATTTCTTCTCTTGCAAGTTCTTTTACAAGTTTGTTGATCACTACTGCATTTTCTTTTCCAGCCATATTGATTGCGGTATATGTTGAATCAGTTTCTGCATTAAGTGTTGCAACAATATTGTATGTTCCTGCATCTTTTGCAGCACTACTGAGTGTAAATGTTACATTTTTAAGTGTGTCACCATCTACTGGTGCTGTTCTAGAATCAAGTTCTACTTCTACAAAGTCTGTAAGTTCATATTCTGTTCCACCTATTGTGATTGTCCACTTTCCATCTTTGTATGTTGCTTTTGATGAAATAGTTACTTCATTTGCATCATATGTCTTTGTAAACACTTCTTTAAGTGCAAAGCTGAGTGTAAGTGGGCTTCTCTTTGTAATTGCAAACTTAGGTGGGTTTGTTGTTGAAAGGTATGGTGCAAAGTTTTCATTATCACTTGTCACTTTTGTGATTGCGTATGAGTTAACTTTTTCACCTGGTGCTCTTTCAATAGTTACATTGAATTTACCATATTCTGTAGTGAATTCTTTTGTAAGAACATCACTTGCTCCGTATACCTTACCAATTGCAAAGTTTTCTGCGGTAAGTTCTACTTTTCTTGCTTCAATTGTGATTGCTGCTGCGTTTCCGTCAATTACAAATCCTTCATATGTGTCGTCTGAACCTGTTACTACAATTGTATATGTTCCCTTGTTTGCACTTACATTTTCAATTGAGAATGTATAGCCATCAAGCAAGTTTGCATCTACTGGTGCAGTATATGTTGTTCCGTCAATTACTTCAATGAAGTTATCAAGAGTAAATTCTCGTGTTTGTGTTCCATTTGTAAGTGTTAATACAAATTTTCCATCTTTATATGTTGCCTTTGCACTAAGTGATGGTGCAAGTGCGTCATATTCTTTTGTGAATGTTCCTGATATTGTTCCTTGAAGTTTTAATCCTGTAAGTCTTGTAATTACAAGTAATGAGTTTACAGTATTAAGGTTGACTGTATAGTTTTTGTTGTCAGTTGCATCTTCAATAGCCCAGTTAGTAAGAGCATGTGCCCCAACTCTTTCGTCATCGCTGCCGAATCCTTGGCTTGTTCTTGAAAGTTTAACTGCAACTTTTTCGTTATTAACACCATCAACAGTTGCAATCATTTCTGCGTCTGCAGAACGATATGTTTTTGTAAATGGAGTTATTGTTCCGTCTGCAATAGTGATTGTGGCTTGTTTAATTGTAAGAACAGGCGCACCGTCAATAAATGCAAATCCGTTTGAGTAGTTTTTGTTTGAGCCCGAAGTTGTTGCTTTAAGAGTGTAAGTATCTGCATCCTTCGAGGTCTTATCGAATGCGAATGTTACGCCTTCAAGAAGTCTTGAATAATCTTCCCCTTCTGGAAGAGCTTTTCCTGTTGCGCTTTCGATAAAGTTTGAAAGAACGATTTCCCAAGTTTGAGCTTTGTTCTTAACAGTTACTTTCCATGTGTTGTCTGCGCTGAATACTGGAGCAGAAACTGTAGGAATTGTTCCGTCGTAAATAAACTCATAAGTCTTCACGTTTGCTTCGGCAGTGATTGTAGAATTTGCTGCTTCGGTGATTGTGAACCACTTGTTTGGTTTTGTGATTGAAAGTGCATAGTTGGTTTCGCTATATCCACCTGTAAGAGCAACTTGATATTCTCCAACATCTTCGCCTGCTTCTCTTGTAAATGTAAGAGTGAGCTCTTCATGTCCAGTTGGGTTTGCGGTTCCTGTAATGGCCACGTTGTCTGCTCTGAACACTTTCGAGAAGTTTGCGTTTTTAATGTCATCGCGTGTAAGTTCTTTTACAAGTTTATTGATAACAACTTTGTTTTCTCCAACCAATCTTGTTACTGCTGTATATGTTGCGTTTGTGCCTGAAAGGCTTGCAACAATGTTGTATGCTTTTGCGTCTTTGCTGTTGTTTTCGATTGAGAATGTTACACCAGCAAGAGTGCGTTCGTCTGCCTTAACAGAGCGATTTCCAAGTGTAACTTCTACAAAGTCAGTAATTTCAAATGTTTTCTCGCCAACTTTGATTGTCCACTTGCCTGTTGCACTGTCGTATGATGCAGCACTATCGATTGTAGTGAGCTCTGCATCATAGTCCTTTGTGTAAACTTCGTTAATCTTAAAGCTGAGTTCAAGATTGTCAAGTTTGTTGATTACAAATTTTGATGCTGAATCAGGAGTTACATTATAGTTTTCGTTATCCCATGAAACGATTTCAAGAGCATATTCTCCAACCTTTTCGCCATCTGCTCTGCTGAATTTAACTTCAACTGTGTCGCCGGTTACTACTCCTGTTGTTGTGTCTGTGTAAGACTTAGTAAGTGTTGGATCTTCAGCTACGCCATAGTTCTTTCCAAATACGGCATTAATTGTGAGATCTTTCTGAATGACTTCGATTACGTTGAGAACATTTGTGATTGTGATTCCCGTATATGTTGTGTTTGAGCCTTTTGAGCCAACAATTGTGTATGTGCCAACATTATTAACATCGCGGTCAATGCTAAATGTCATGCCTGCAAGAGTATTTTCATTGACTGTTGTTGGGGTTGTCTCTGCGGTGGTGCTGTTGTAATCATGGAACGATGAAAGTTTATATGTTCCATTTGTGATTCCATAACCACTTAATGTAAGCTCCCAACCATCTGTTTCTGAGTAAGAAGCAGTGATTGTGTACTCTTTCGATCCGTCATAAGTGAATGTGTTTGTTAAGCCTGAAATTTCAGCGGTTACAAACAATCCTTCCAAAGGTTTAATTTCGAAAAGGTGGTTGTTTGCGCTTGCCATCTTAACTGTGTAGTTTGCATTTCCTGAAACTGGGTTTTCAAGATGATAAGTTCCAACTTCTTCGCCTTCTGTTCTTGTGAATGTAACCTTAACTGAGTCACTGCCAAGAATTCCACTGTTGTCGGCATTTGTAAATGTCTTTTCAAGTTTAGGATCAGCCTCTTTATAAGTTTTTGTAAAGAGTGGTGTTGCACTGTCCGCGATAGTGATTTCTTTTGCTGTGATAGTAAGCTTAACTGTTCCAATAGTAATGCCTGCTGGATAGTTTTTATGTGTAAGAGTTGCAACAATTGCGTATTCTCCAACACTTTCTTTCGCACCAGTGATTGAAAATTCTACAGCAGCCCAAATTTCTTGAAGTTGAGCATCGCTGAGTGCATATTCAACGCCCGCAACATTTTCTTTCAAGTTTGAAAGTGTGATTGTTGCTGAGTTTTCGTTTGAAACGGTGAGCTTGCCAACTGCTGTCTCTTTCGTGATAGTTGGTTTTGCGTTGTTGTAAACAAGTTCTACACTGTTTGCTGTTGCTGTAATCTTTGATGTGGCAACTGCTTTAATTTCAAACCATTTGTTTGATGGAACTTTAATTTCATAGTTTGCATTGTCTACTGCTTTAAATTGAAGTGAATATGTTCCAACATCTTCTCCTTGTTCTTCTCTTGCAAAAGTAATAGTGATTTCTTCTGTTCCAATTAATGTTGCTTTTGCTGAAATAAGAGTTGGGTCTGCTTCTCTAAAGTTTTTACTAAATCCAACACGGCCTGCTTCTGGCAAATCACTCAATGATATTGGTCTTGCTGCTTTTGTGATTACAACTGCGTTTGTGCCATTTGTAAGATTTACTGATGTGTATGTTGCGTTGTCTCCAGAATTTGCAAGATTAGCATTGATTGTGTATTTACCAGCGTTCTTTGCAACTTCATTAAGAGTAAATACTACTCCAGCAAGAGTTCTTTCGTCCGCTGTGATTGTTTCTGTGCTTGAGCCTTCTTTAAAGTTTGTGATTTCAATTGTCTTTCCGCCTACAACGATTGTCCATTTTCCATTAGTATATGTTGCTGCTGGGCTAATTGAAACTTCGTTTGTGTCGTATTCTTTCGAGAAAGTATCTCCAAGTGTAAATGAAAGGGCAAGTGATGATGCTTTCTTGATTTCAAACCAATCTGTATTGTGTGGAAGTGTCAATTTGTAGTTTTGGATGTTGGTTGTTTCGCTTGCAAGGATGCTTGCGTCTGTGATTGCATATGTGCCAACTTTTTCACCTGGTGCACGAGTGTAAACTACTGTGATTGTTTCGCCGTTTACTCCTGCAACTGTGTTTTGAATTGTTGTGTTTGCTGTTCCATATGTCTTGCTCATCACGGTTGCGTCTTTTGCAAGAACAATTTCCTTTTGCTCAATTACTACTTGTGGCGCAGTTCCGTCAAACTTAAATCCACCCGGATAATTTGCGTTTGTGCCTGTCGCTGTAATTGTGTATGTATCTACATTTTTAACTGTCTTGTCAAAATCAAAGGTTATTCCTTTAAGCAATCCATCATATGGTGTGATTGATTTTGGCTCTGTAAAGTTTTCTTTGAATGTGTTAAGTCCTAAAGTGATGGTATCAAGAACAGTTTCCCCATCCATTACTTTCAATACATATGTTTTGTTTTCAAATGCAGTAACAAGAGAAAGTTCCTTTCCAAGATATGTAAGTTTAACTTGGCTCTTGTTTGCTGTCGCACTGATTTGTAAATTTGCATATTCCTTAATTGTAAAGTTGCTGTTTGAGGCAAGATTTACTGTCTGGGCATATTGTCCGTCTCCACCTTTAAGCACATAGTTTGCGCTTGATGAGACTGCTGTAAGAAGTGCGTATGACTTAACGTCTTCTCCTTTTTCTCTTGTGAATGTGATTGTAACCTTTTCACCATTAACGCCATCTATAATGTTTGTCAATGCTGGGTCTGGTTCCCCATACACTTTTTCGAATGTTGTAAGATAATCGTCTCTCTTAACCGCATCTATTGTAAGTGTAGGTGCTGTGCCGGTAAATTTAAATCCGTCTGGATAATTGTTGTTTTTGCCGCTTACTTTAATAGCATATGTTCCAACGTTCTTAGCAGATGAAACAAGTTCAAATGTAATTCCGTCTAAAGTATTAGCTGCTGGTATAAGATCTTTTGTTGGTGTAAAGTTTTCAACAAAGTTTGAAAGTGCGATTTTATCAATCTTTACCCCACCTGACAAGATGTTGATCACCCAATTATTGTTTTCATAGGCTTTAACAATTGTGATGTCTTTGCCTGTGTAAGTAATGTTTGCATTGCTTGCGCTTGCGCTAACTGATAAATTTGCTACTTGAGTAATTTCAAACCATTTGTTGTTTGCTGGGATTTGGAGTGTGTAGTTCTTTGAGTCTGACACGCTTGCAAGTATAAGGTCATATGTTCCTACATCTTCTCCTGCCACTCTTGTAAATGTAAGAGTAAGCACATCTCCCGTTACATATTCAACTGTTCCTGTGATTGTTGCAGGATCAGCGTCTCTAAATGCTTTGCTAAATGTTGTTGTAGTAATGTCTGATTTCGCTACTGTCTTTACTACTGGTGTAATTTGAATCGCGCCATCTCCACCTGTGAGTGTTACGTCAGTGTAAGTATCATTTGTATTATCGATTGTCGCAACGATGTTGTATGATCCAACATCAGCAACTGCTGCATTGCCACTTGCATCAACAACGCTGAATGAAACGCCTTTGAATGTATTTTCATTAAGTGTAACCGGTTTTGTTCCATTTTCTTTTACATTTGTAATGATGAATGTTTTCCAAAGGGTTGTTCCACTGTAAACAGAGATTGAATATGTCTTTTTGCTTGCGTCATAAGTTTTTCTAACTTCTGTTGGAGCGGTTTTATCGTAAACTCTTGAAACGCTTCCTGAAATTTCAAAAGTAAGGGTAAGTGAACCCGCCTTTTTAATCGTATAAACAGGAGCATCGTCGCCAGTTGCAAGAGTTGGAGTGAAGTTGCCGTTTGATGTCTCAACGGTCAAGATTGCATAATCGCCAACTGCTTCGCCTTCTGTTCTTGTAAATGTGATGTCGATTGTTTCGTTTGTAGATGTTTCAAAAGTTTTTGACAATACATCGCTATCGCCGTATGTCTTGCCAACTTTAAAGTTTGATTTGTTAAGAGTGATTGTGAGAGGAATAACTGAAACTACTTCCGCGCTGTTTGCAAAAGCAAGAGTTGATTTAGAATCGACTGTTGTTCCACTTACTGTGATAGAGTAGTTTCCAACATTGCCGTCACAAGAAATTGCGAATGAAAGACCATTAAGCATTCCGTCATATGCTGTAACTGCTTTGTTGTATCCTGTTGCGGTTTCAGTGAAGTTTGAAAGTGTTACTTCTCCCCACTTTAAACCATTTTCGCCTTTAACTAAAAGTTTATACGAATTGGTTTTTTCATCAAATGAATAGGTAACTGTTGGGTCTGCCTTCTGCTTGTCGTAAATATGACTGATTGAGCCAGAAATGGTAGCCTTGAGTGTGAGCCCTTCTCTTGGATTGATTGTGAACAATGCGTTTGCTGAAGGAAGCGCTGCAAGAGTGTAGTTTGCGTTGTCAGTTGTTGCCGAGTCAAGGTTGTGAGTTCCAACTGTTTCAGTCTCAACTGTTCCATGTGCTCTTGTAAATTTAACTGTTACTGTTTCGCCATTAACACCGGTTGCTTCAGTATTTTCAAGTATTGGATCACTTGCTCCATACACCTTTGTAAATGACTTTTTATAATCATCATATGCTATAGGTGCTTTGTTAATTGTTAATGTTACTGTTCCAATAGCAATTCCTGCTGGATAGTTCTTGTGATTGAGAGTTGCTTTGATGTTATAAGTTTTAGCGTCTTTTGTTACCCCAACAATTTCAAATGTAATCGCATTAAGAATTGTTTGAAGTTCGTCGTTTGTCAATGCGTGTTCTGGCGCAACGCTTTCTTTGATGTCTGAGATAACAACAGTTGCCTTGTTTGCATCGCCTGTCCCGTTTGAAATAGCCAACTCAAAGTTTCCTGTTACAGAGTTGAATGACTTTGCAAAAGTAGGAACTTGGTTGTTGTAAGTAATGCTTACATCGTTTGCGTTTGCTGTGATTTGTGATGAGCTAACAGCTGTAATTTCAAACCATTTGTTTGAAGGAACTGTAATTTCATAGTTTGCATTGTCTACTGCTTTAAATTTAAGAGAATATGTTCCAACATCTTCACCTTGTCCGTCTCTTTCAAATGTGATTGTAATTGTTTCATCGCCAACATATTTTGCTGTTGCAGAAATTGGTGATGGGTCTGCGGCTCTAAATGCTTTCTTAAAGCTGTTATTTATAATTGTAAGTTCTTTTAAAGCGATAGTTTTCTTAAACTTTTCAATCTTAACTGCTTTTGTTCCGTTTGTCAGTTCAACAGCAGTATAAGTTGGGTTTGCAGAGTCAAGAGAAACTGTGATTGTGTATTCGCCTGCATTTGCGGTTGCGTTTAATGCGAATTTAACTCCGGTAAGAGTTGTTTCATCGGCTGTGATTGAACGAGCTGAAAGCTCTTTTTCAACGAATGAGCCGAGAGCGATAGTTCTTCCTCCAACTGTGATGGTATATCCAGACTTAGCATTCCAAGTTGCGGTTTCTGAAATGGTTGGAACTGTGCCATCATAGGTTTTAACGAATGTTGAAGCAAGGCTGAATTGAAGAGTAAGACTTGAAAGTTTTTTGATTTCATAGCCTTGGTTGTTAGCCTTCAATGAAGCGTTTGCAACAAAGAGACCGCCTTTGTCAGCAATTAAATAGTTTGAATTGCCAACAGTAGCGGTTGTAAGGTTGTATTTGCCAACCTTTTCGCCACCTTCTCTTTCAAATGTAACGACAACGTTTTCACCATTTAATGAAAGAGTGTTTGTAAGTGTGGTGTTTTCAGCGCCATAGTTTTTGCTGAATGTTTTGTAATAAGCATCATAAGCAATTTTAGCGGCTGAAATTGTGATTGTTGGAGCAGTTCCTTCAAACTCAAAACCACCTTGATAGTTTGTGCTAGACCAAGATGTTTTAAGGTTGTATGTTCCAACATTCTTAACGTCTGCTTCAACAAATGTGAATGCAAGTCCGCTGAGAGCAGATGAAACATAATCTGCAGGAACTGCAGTTGTTCCCCCTTCTTTAAGATCAGAAAGAGTTATCGTAACTGTATTAACTCCGTTTGTAACGGTAAACTTCCAAGCTCCGTTTGAGTAAGTAACTGGAGAAATTGTTGGAACTGTATTGTTGTAAACAAGTCCGCCACTAACGGTAGCCTTAGCAGTAATTTTTAAGTTTTCAATAGGAGTGATTTCAAAGCGTTTATTTTCAGCTGGAAGAGTTACGCTTGAAGTAACTGTTCCGTCTGCGGCAACTAAAACGTAGTTAGGATTTGAAAGGCTTGCCGAAACAAGGTCGTATTTTCCTACGCTTTCGCCTGCAGTTCTCTTATAAGTTACAACAACTGTTTCGTTGTTTAAACTAAATTCTTTTGTAAGAGCTGGATCACTTGCTCTAAATGCTTTTGTAAACTTAACTGTATCGTTATAGAAATCTGTGTAAGCAATTTGTGCAGCATTGATTGTGAATGTAAATTCTTTTGAAACTGCATTGTAAAGATACTTAGCATAGTTTGCATTGTCGTTGTTTGCACTTTTAAACAAAGCGATAGTAAGTTTGTATGTGCCAACTGCTTTCATTTCTGTAACAGCAGTGCCATTTCTTGTAAGGCTAACAGTAAAGATTCTGTCTTTGTCGGCTTTGCTGTTTTCAGCTAAGAGATTTTCAACAGAATATGTTCCGTTAATTCCGCCTGAAACAGTGATTACATATCCCGATTTAGCAAAGTCGGTGTTATTGTAAGTTACGCTGTCTGGAGCGGTGCTGATAGCCAAGTCAAGTTTAGAGAAAGTAACTGTGAAATCAATATAACCTGTTTCAACAGCAGTATAACCAGATTTTGCAGCCTTAACTTTAACAGCATAAGTTCCGTTTGAAAGTTCGCTGTTTGGAAGGTCAGTAACTGCAGTATAGGCGCTGCCGTTCTTCTTATACCAAGTATAAGAATAAATAATAGAATTATCTTTATTAGAAATAGCAAGGTTGTTTGATGCAATAGAAGCAAATGTGATATTCCCTTTTGCTGGGCCTGTTACTGCGCTAACTGTTGCCGCTGGAAGAGCGAGAGTATAGTTTGCAGTAAGTTTAATTGTAGGCTTAGCAGTAAGGGTTACTTTTCCGTCTGCTGCAACTGTAGCCCCTTGGTCACTTGTCCAATTCTTCAAAATATAAGCGTTGTTAGCTGAAGATGTTGGAAGAGTGAAAGAAGCATCGGCAAAGTTTACAAAGTAATTTCCAGTGTTGAAACTTGCCTCTGGTTTTGATTCGATAGAAACATAAGCAGCTTCTGAATAGATAGCGCTGTATGTGAGTGTTGCATCTGCATTAACTTCTGCAGATAATGTGGTTGCATAAGAGCCACTAGCAAATTCTGTTTTGCCTGTAAGCAAAGCGGCATAATCATAACCTTCTGACCAAGCAACAACTTCGATAAGGTGTCTGTTTGCTGCTGGGTTTACGCTTGCCATAGAAACTGAGAATTTATAACTTCCTGCAGCGGCGTAAATAGTTGGGTTTAATGAGCCGTTATTAACAATTTGGAAAACAAATTTTCCGGCATTGTTGTAATAAACATCTTTGCCTGAAGTAATTGTGTAAGTATCACTTCCAACTGTAACCGTTCCGATTGTGATGTAGTATTTTTGTGCATCTGCAAGAGGATTGTCAGCAGGTGAAGTAATAAGTGTACTTTTAATTCCCGATCTGTCACTTGTTGCGGTAAGTGTATGTGATGAGAATTCGATTCTGCTTGGAACTGCCATGATTTCGAATTCACCGTCAACATAAGCAAATTCGTTTGCGCCAAGAGCAGGAGTGATTGAATTTACAACAAGAGTGTTTTCAGCAAATCTATAATATCCGACTGCCCCACTTGTTGTTTTTACAACTGCTGTGTGTGAGCCAGAAGTAAGTGTAAATTCATACGCTTCATTTCTTGTGATAGCAGCCTTTTCAGTCATAGTAAATACAACTGGATTTTTGTAAATGATTGTTTTTGCGATTTTGTTGTTAACGATTTCGGTTGCTGAAATGTTTAATTGATAAACGTTTCCTGAAACCAAAGTAATATTTGTATAGTTTGCAGCATTAAATCCTGCCACGCTTGTCACATCAAAAGTAAATGTATAAGTGTGAGTGCCACATGATGTGTTGTTAGGATTTGATGTTACAGCAACTGGAATGGTTTTAACAGCGCCATTAACAACGGTTGAAATGTTAACATTATTTGCAAGTCCGTTGTTAAGAGTTGCCGAACCATTGTATTTTTGCATTGAATATTCAAAGTAGTCATTGTTTGAGCCAACTGTAATTCCAAGACTTGCAGCAGCATTATATCTTGTTTTAAATGTTGCAAAAGTCATGTTTTTAAGGTCTGTGTTGTTATAGAATTTAGCCCCTGAAATTGTTTCATTTGAAAGTGCCATAAATCTATACGCCATCATAGGCTTTGTCACAACATAGAACCAAGCTTGTTCTTCAGTAACCGAGCCACGAACAAGGCTTGTTACATAATTTTTAAGGTTAGCCCAAGTTAAAGCTGCATCAACATTTGCGCCAACACCTGCTATATATCCATCGCCGTCTACGAGTTTCAAAACTGGAAGAGTGTCTTTTGCAAGTTGTTGAATATTTTTAGCAATCGCTTCTTCTTGAAGAGAAACATTGTTTACAAAAGCAGTCAAGTTAACAGCCTTGATTGTATAAACAACATTTTTCTCTTTTGTAACCGTTGCTCTCAAAAGATCTTGCGTTGAAGAAGTATCTACAAGCGTGAGAGAGTATTTAAGGTTGTGAACTGCTGCATCTTTCAATGCTGAAGCATAAATTGTGTCGCCCGCGGTTGCTGGCGCCCACTTGTATGAAGATACACCAATCAAATTTCCAACAGATTGCGTTGTACTGTTGATTGGATAGTTTGCTGAATTGAAATCTACGCTGATTCCAAATTGATCCGTAATGGTTGTTCCATAGTCAACTGTAACGTTGTTTATATTAAGTGTAAAATCAAATGTCCATTTAGCATAAAGTGTAACTTTGCTATCTCCACCGGCAGTTGAGAAATCTCCGCTTGTGAAATTAGTTTTGTTAAATATAGTGTCAGAATTTACTGCTTTTGCAGTATTCCCAACAATATAATACCAACCAGCAAATGTGAAGCCAGTTCTTGTTGGAGAGTTTGTGCCCAAAGCAGTCATTTCTTCACCATATGTGAAAGTGAGTTTAGATTTTTCTACGCTTCCGCCGTTTGCATCAAATGAAACACTGAATTGTTGTGATGTCCATTTAGCATAAAATGTAGCATCTCCAACATGTGTCCAAGCACCATCTTTATCACTAAACCCTTCGACGTTTGCCACTAATTCGCCAGCAGTGTTGATAGCAATAACTGTTCCATTTTTTTCAGTTGTCCAGCCAAGGAAAGTATGACCAATTTTAACAGGATTTGTAATTGCAAATGCTGTTGAACCTGTATAAATTGAATCAAATGTTGCATTTACATTTGTTGTTCCATTTGTAGTTGCACCATTTTGATCAAGAGTGATTGTGTAAGTATTTGCTGTGTATGTTCTGATAATGTTGAGCGTTTCATAGCTACTAGCCTTTACAACACTTAAAATTTCTCCGCCAAAAGACATTTTTGTTGCAGGATCTTTACGAGTATAAGTTGTTCCGTTGATTGAGAATTCCCAGCCCGAAGGAGTATAACCAGTTTTAGCAAATGAGTTGCTTGGAATTGTGTCTTTCTCTCCGCCATAATAATAAGTTTGATTGATGCTTGTTCCGCTTGCACCAGCACCAGGAGCAAAGACTAAGTTAACGGCCTTTTGAGCGCCGATAAATTCGATAACTGAGCCAGGATTATTGAAAATAAAATCTCTAACGTTTGCAGGGAGTTGTCCATAACCATTTCTAGAATCTGTAGTTTGATTATTTACATCAAACAAAACATAGTCGGTTCCTGCTGTGCCTGCAAGAGCAGTTCCGTTAAGCCCCGCCCAGCCAGACTTATGAACGATTCCTTTGTATAAGTAATAGCCATCAACTGCCGTTACAGTGAAAGCACCATTTGTATCGACAGGGCTTGTGTATGTGAAAGAAAGATTTTTAGCACCAGTGTTGACGTTGCCCGAGGCTTTATGATAGTTTGCAGATCCATCATAGTTCGCCAAGATTGTTCCGTTAATAACTGAGGCTGATGTTGTCTTGCCTTTAACTACGCCATAAATTTCAAGGTTTGAAGCAGGAGCCGTAATTGCAGCATTGTTGCTTGTTGAAATTATATCGCCATTTTTATAATACCAGCCAACAAATTCGTAATATTGACTTATTATATTATAAGTTAAAGTGATAGTGTCTTTATAGTAGTAGTTTCTTGGTGTAAACTTGATAACTGTATCTGTATTTTCTACTGCCTCACCATTTACATCTTTAACTGCCACCCAGTTAGATCCAGATCTTCCAGAAGAAGCCGTAAACGATGCGCTGTATTGAACTTTTGTATATGTGATTTTAATGTTGATTATGTGTCGACTAGAAATATTTGAAAGTGTGTAATTTCCAGCGCTGCCTGTAAGTGTTGCTTTCCCACCCGTTTGTGTGGTGATTGTTGCTGCTCCCGCGCTGTAATATTCGTTTGCTGGAGCACTCAACGTTGCAACATCAACTAATGTAAAATTCTTTCCGCCATCAGCATTTGTTTTAAGAGTATCAGAACCTGCCGTAAAGGTTACTTCGGCGGGTTTAACACCTGCATATGCAGGATAATCAAATGTAAGATTTACCGTAAATTGTTTGACTTTTGCTGTAATTGTGAATGTGTTTAATGTGTTTGTCGCTGAGCATGTAGTCATAGTAACTGGGAATGTAACAACCCCTGTTGAAGCAGTTGTTGGTGTTCCAAGAGTTTCCCAACCACTCTTTGAATAAGAGTCTAATTCATATCCTGTTGCCGGTGTAGCGACAATATTATACGTTTCGCCAACTCTTGTAGTGATTTTGCCATTTGCATATTTTGTGAATGAACTATTTCCTGAAAGGCTGATTGTCATATTGCTGTCAGCATTAACTGTGATTGTTGTTTCTTCTCTCACAAGTTCGATTGTTACAATGTCCGACGATGAAAGAAGACCTGACAACGAAACAGTCACGGTTCCATCAGCACTTGTAGTAAATGTAGCGGTTCCGTTTGGAGAAGCTTTTACTGATGCAACTTTATAGCCGTGTTTCATTTTAAATGTCATTGTAAGCGCTTGATCGGCAATCGCTTTAAAAGTATATTCACCGGTATCTGGCGATTGGGAACTGATTGTAAGCACTGGTGCTGAAGCAGGTGCTCCGTTTGTGTATGCGATCGCTAAATTTGTGAAAGCCTCGTTAAATTTTACGCCCGAATCGCCTGTTCTTTGAAATTTAACTGTTGTGTTTGTAGGTGTTCCAACCCATTCTGAGTAGAGTTTTACCGAAACGGTTGAGCTTCCATTAACATCCCAGTGGTTTAAAATGTTTCCAAAGTGGAAAGTTTCATTCTTTGTTTTGTTCCAGCTTTCGTCAAATGAAAGTGTTGCACTGTAATATGTTTTGTTTTCAGTTGAATTGCCGCCATTTACATAAGCGTCATACAATTTTGTAAGGTCATAACCGCCTCTTATTATCTGTGAAACAACAGTTGACCAAGGTGTGTTGTATGAAAGGTTGTTAACGCTGATAACGCTTGTCTCAGCGCTTCCGCTTTTTCTAACAACGTTAAGGTTATAAGTTAAATCTTTCCATTGAGGTTCAACGTAAAGATTCTTTTTAGCATTTGCAGTAAACCAAGATTTAACATCTTTGTAATTGCTGGTTTCCGATCCGCTCTTCCAACCAACTAATTTCTTTCCTAAAACAGGATCTACGATTGGATATCCATTATTAGGATTAGTTGCCCAAGCACTATCTGCTTTAATGTCTTCTACAGCAAATCCGCCTAAATATCTATTCGAATAAACATAATCTGAAGCAAGATTTCCGCTTTCGTTAAGCAAAATTCTGTAATTAGAAAGTTGAGTTGAATCGCCTTTCTTATGTATTTTTGCATTGCTGTCAGGAATTGCCATCACGGAATACCCCATTAGTGTTGGGCTGCCACTTGCCCAGTCAAATTGAGGCCTTACAGGAACATTCGTCGAATTAGTTGTGCCATGGTCTGGGTCATAACTAACCCCACCTTTCCAAATTACGCCATTCGTTCCAACAAATGTATCTCCGATGAAATATTTTCCTCCAGCAAAAGTTCCTATCGTTTTGCTTCCTCTTTGAGCAGGATCGTTTGTTGTAATATAGCTCATATCATAAATATCAACAAGTGTGGTTGCGCCTGCAGCATAACCAACTAAACGCCCGCTTTTTTCAGGTGTTGCTGCATTGACATAGTTAAAATCTCCAAGCACCAAATCATAAATGCTTGCACCATTAACATAACCAAACAAACCACAATATTCATCAACCGCACCTTCGCGTGTTGAAACTGATCCAGTCACCGTGAAACCATTACCATTAAAAAATCCCTTATATGGGTTAGCATTCGTTCCGATTGAAGTCCAAACCTTACCGCCAAGATTGATGTCTTGTGTGAGCTCATAGTTTGCATTAGCCCATTCGCTATTTCCTTGCACAGAAACTTGATATGCAACCGAAGCGAACTGATCTGCGTTCGAAATTTGGTAGAATGTTTTTCCATTGCGAGTCACGCTGGTAAGTCCTGTGACGGCAGCCGTTGTTTTCTGAATCGATGCGTTATTGTTTGCAGCAGAAATACAAGGCACTGCTGCCACAACTGCTGTTCCGCAAGTAAAGCATGAGAAGGCTAAGGCTAAAAACAAGTTTGAGATTTTTTTAGATTTCGTCATGATTTTGACTCCTTTGATTTGTTCGGTTAACCTTTGTTTATTTTGTCCCGCTTGCTAAATAAAACTCCAATTAACTTATAGTTAATTATATCACAAATAAGCCGATAAAACCAAATAATTCGACCTTGTTTTTTATTATTTTTATTTTTCTTATTTTTATTTTGACAATTTTTGCATTATTACTGCTTTACTACATAATAATTTCAACAT
>OHBX01000341.1_pt1 | contig 28748 bp, 27 predicted proteins | sample 1577441 | NCBI WGS metagenome assembly OHBX01 (sample SAMEA3879561, study PRJEB24766) | human gut metagenome | biome: human-associated habitat; feature: feces | place: USA | collected 1985/1987 | reverse complement strand
GTTTATTTTGTTATTTTTTATTAAATTTTTCTTTATTTTTTTGTTTGAGTTTGTGTTTGGTTTATAAAAAATATTAAGGCAAAAAGATTAAAAAATGACTTGCTATCTTTATTTATTTATGTTATACTATGCCAGTCGATAAAAAACTCTTTGCTTAAAGCGTGTGACTTTAAGCCAAATTTGTCCAAAAGGAGGAAATCAATATGCCAAGATATGAACTTCTTTATATAATTGCTCCAGACGTTGCTGAAGACAAAAGAGAAGAAATCATTGAAAAATTCCGTGCTTATGTTGAAGCAAAAGGTGGAAAGATTGAAGGCGTTGAAAAGTGGGGAATGAAAAAACTCGCTTATCAAATCAACTTCAAATCTGAAGGCTTTTATGTTCTCATGAAAATGGAATTACCTGCCGGCGAAGTTGATGCTATGAGCAAACTCATGAACATCACTGAAGGCATCATGCGTCATCAATTTGTTAGAATTTAATTTTATAACGTAAGGAGAAAGACATGAATAAAGTTATTTTAATAGGAAATCTTTCAAGAGACCCAGAACTTACAACCACAAACGGTGGAGTTTCTGTTTGCAGATTTACAATCGCTGTTCAAAGAAGATTTCAAAATGCCGAAGGCGAAAGAGATGCCGACTTCATCAATATTGTTGTTTGGCGTGCTCAGGCTGAAAATTGCCATAAATATTTAAAAAAAGGTTCAAAATGTGCCGTTGACGGAAGACTTCAAACATCTTCTTATGAAGCACAAGACGGAACTAGAAGATATGTAACAGAAGTTGTTGCAGATAACGTTGAATTTGTTGGGGCGAGAAGAGATGATGAAGACTCAGCCACAGTAACTAGAAGTGAAAAAACATCTTCAAAACCAGTTGCTGAACTTGAGCCGATTGATGATGACTCGCTTCCATTCTAAAAGGAGAATAATATGAGCGAAGTTAAAACTGAAGAAAGACCAGTTAAAAAATTCCGCAAACCATCAAAGAAGAAAGTTTGTGCTTTCTGCGTTGCTGGTGAAAAGGAAATTGATTACAAAGACGTTGCTAAACTTAAAAAATTTATTACCGAAAAAGGAAAGATTTTGCCTAGAAGACAAACAGGCGTTTGCTCTCATCACCAAAGAAAACTTGCACTGGCAATCAAACGTGCAAGAAATATGGCACTTCTTCCATTTGTTGGGGACTAAGGAGGAATCATGAAAGAAAACATTCATCCAAATTATCATGAAGTTACTGTTGTTTGCGCATGTGGAAACACTTTCAAAACACGTTCAACAGTTAAAGGAGAGTCGCTCAGCGTCGACATTTGCAATCAATGCCATCCATTCTTCACAGGAAAGAAGAAAATTGTGGACGCAAGCGGAACAGTTGAAAAATTCAAGAAAAAATATAATATTGACTAATTTAAAAACTCCAAGTTGGAGTTTTTTTATTGACAAAAATTATATGTGTGTTAAAATTAAAGTATGGAAAGAAAAAAGAAACAAAAATCTTTCATGAGCGCGCAGACTCGTGAAAAAATAAGCAAAGCAATTTTAAAGAAACAGCATGCAAGTTATGCTGTTTATCAACCACCAAGAAGTTTTGATGAAGTAATCGAACATCTGCAAGAATATATTGAGCAGTTCGGAAATGCTGATGTTCCAACTCGATATGTTTGCGGCGATGGATTTAAATTGGGGCAATCAATTTATGCCTATAAAGGCAAAATGCGTGAACTTGAAGAAGGCGTATCAAAACGCATAAAACCCGAAAAATACGAATTGCTTAAAAGCATGGGCGTTTCAACAGCTCGCAATGATCCGTATGGCCCCGCAATTGAAAAATGGCAAGAATTTTATGAAGAAAACGGACATTTTTATGTCCCAAAAGATTATTTCTGTCCTGGGATGGACCTTTACAACAAAGTCAAACGAATCATGAAGATGCGTTGCGAAGGAAGATTATCGAGCGATTATTCAAAAACGCTTGACGAAATGGGGGTTCCTAAAACTTGGAGTGAAGTTAGGCTCCAATATGAAGAGCTGTTAAAAAAACAACAAGCAGACAAGCGATTTAAAGAAAGGGTTGCAACAATTTTAAATAAACATAAAGACGATGTTTATTTAAATTAACTTATGAGATTAAAATTTTCATATTTTGTTAAAAATCAAAGTATGAAAATTTTTTTATTTCCATGTTCGATTGGAGTTCGCGCACAAAATGGCAATCGTGCTGCGCTTGCTGTCATTGACGAAAGGGGATTAAAACGAATTCGCGCAGGTAGAACTAAAATAAAAGTGTTAGCACAAAAAATTCCAATAATTAGAGGAATTTGTTACTTTTTTGCTGCAATTTTTGCTCTTTTTTGCGCATTTTGGGATTCTTGTAAACTTTCAGAGAAGCCGCTTAATAGCGTGAGCAATAAAATTTCAAATAAATTAAATTTAAAACGTGAAAGTGTTGTAATCACTTTACTACTGGGCGTGAGTGTTGGGGTTTCGCTGTTTTTACTTGGCTATGTTCCGTCAAAAATGTATTCAGTTTTTATTGAAATGAACACGGATTTTGGTTTAAGAAATTTTTTAATTGCGCTTATAAAAATTGCTATTATATTTTTGATTTTGATGATTTTAAGATTTTTGCCCATGATGCAAGACCTTTACAAATTTAACGGCGCGTGCAATCAAGTGCAAAGAAGAGGCGGAAGTAGTATTTCTAAAACAAAATTCGACCACCATGGAACGTTTAATGCACTGAATATAATAATATTTACTTTTATTTTAAGCGTTTTTGTGATAACATGTGTTGGAGCAAGAATCGCATGGCATTGGGATATGCTGATAAATGTTGGATTGTTTTTTACCTGCATGGCAGTAGCCTATGAAATTTGTTACTATTTTGACAAATGGAAAGTCACGCGTGCAATAGGAATGATAACAGATTGTTTTGTTTCGGCGAAGCCTAACATTACGCATGATGAAGTCGCGCGCATTGCATGGACGGAAGTCAAAATGTTTTCAAAAGAGGACGATGTGAAAGATAAAGAAAACTCGCTTTCAAGTTTGCTTGTTGAAATGCAAACCATTTTGGAAAGAGCGGGGAAATATGAAAAAAGCGATGTTGAATGGATTATTGCCACAGTTTTAGGGGTGTCAAGGCCAGAAGCCAAACTCGTAAAAGTTTTTTCGCCAAAACAATATCGCGACATTATCAAAGCAACATATGCACGCGCGGCGGGCAAACCGCTTTCGTCTATTTTTGGGTTTGTTGAATTTTACGGGTTACGATTTGATGTCAGCAAAAAGGTGCTTTCACCACGAATGGAAACCGAAATTTTGGTTGAACAAGTAGCAAAGGCGGCTCAAAATGACAAAATAAGCATACTTGACATCGGCACGGGCAGTGGAGCGATTGCGGTCACTCTTGCAAAAATCACAAACGCTTTGGTTACGGCGGTGGATATTTCTAAGCAAGCCCTTGTGGTAGCCAAGAGTAATGCAGAAAAAAATGAAGTCAAAGTAGAATTTTTGCAATCCGATTTATTTAGTCGATTGAAAAAATCTCGAAAGTTTGATATAATAGTGTCAAATCCACCATATATTCGTTCACTGGATATAGCAGGACTTGACGAAGAAGTTAAAAATTACGATCCAAAACTCAGCCTAGATGGAGGCGAAGATGGGCTTGATTTTTACAGAAGAATTTGCCAAGAAGCGCCTTTGCATTTAAAAAACGGCGGGCAAATTTTCTTCGAAATCGGGAAAGGTCAATTTAAAGATGTGTCAAACATCTTACAACAAAATGGTTTCAGTGAGATAGCAAGTAAAAAGGATTATTCAAATATAATTAGAGTAGTAAGGGCAAAATATGACAAACGCAAATGATATTTTACAAAAAACATTAAAAATTAGACAGAGAAGCGACGAACTTTCTGAGCAAATAGCTTCTCCTTCTGTCATTGCAGACAACAAAACTTGGAGAGCGCTTGCAAAAGAGCACGCATCGCTGCAAGAAATTGTTGAGGCTTCGCAAAAGCTTGAAAAAGCGATTGAAGATCGCAACAACTGTGAGCATGACCGCGACAACGAGCATGATCACGAACTTAAAGCAATGTTTGAAGAAGAATGCGAAAATTTAAATAAAAAAATTGAACAGTTATGTGAAGAAATCAAATTTTTGCTTTTGCCAAAAGATGAAAATGATGACGGCAATATTATTATGGAAATTCGTTCTGCTGCAGGCGGGGAAGAATCGGCTTTGTTTGCGACTGAACTTATGAGAATGTATAGTTATTATGCAGAAAAACATCATTGGAAAATCGAAATTTCTGATATAAACGAAACCGAACTAGGCGGAATTAAAGAAGTTACTTTCACGGTTAAAGGAAAGGGTGCTTACGCTAGACTTAAATACGAAGCGGGAGTGCACAGAGTGCAACGCGTGCCAGAAACTGAATCGCAAGGAAGAATCCATACGTCTACTGCGACGGTTGCTGTTTTGCCTGAAGTTGAAGATGTTGATTTTGAAATTCTTGACAGCGACCTTAAAATCGATACATATCGTGCCAGCGGCGCTGGTGGACAGCACATTAACAAAACAGAATCGGCAATCAGAATTACACACATTCCAACGGGAATCGTTGTTGCGTGCCAGACACAAAGATCACAAATTCAAAACCGTGAAGTTGCGATGAATATGCTTAAATCAAAGCTTTATGAACTTTATGAGTCGCAACGACAAAAAGAACAAAAAGACAAGCGCCATTCACAAGTGGGAACGGGGGACCGTAGTGAAAGAGTTAGAACTTACAACTATCCTCAAGGTCGAGTTACTGACCACAGAGTAAATGTTTCGTCTTTTGATTTGGAAGGCGTTTTGAATGGAGATATTGACATATTCATCGATGCATTGATTTTAAAAGATAGAACCGAACAACTTGAGAGCGGGGAAGAATAAGCGGGCTTTGCCAGCGCTTTGGCGCGCTGACTGGCTTTCGACAGCGAAAGCCTGCGAAAACAAAAAAATACGAGCAAAATTAATTTTGCTCGTTTTTTTGTTTTGCAAAGCCCGCGTTGTCCTCTGAACTTAGTTTGTTGCGTCTACGACAACTTTTATCACTGATGTAACTTTTGGATGAAGTTTGATTGGAACTGAATAAATTCCGGCATTTTTAATTGAAGGGCATTCAATTTTTTTCTTGTCGATATTAAAGCCAAGACTAACAAGTTTTTCAGCAATTTCTTTGCTTGTTATCGCCCCAAAACTTTTTCCGTTTTCGCCACATTTGATTGAAAGGTTGATTTGTAGATTTTTGAGTTTTTCTGCTTCGTTTTGAGCAGCCTTTAATGCTTCGGCTTTATGAAAAGCATCGGCAGATGATTGTTGTGCATGGTTTGAAAGTGCCGTGTTGTCTGCCACGACAGCAAGTTTGTTTTTCAATAAATAATTTTGTCCATATCCGGCAGCAACTTCTTTCACTTCGCCTTTTTTGCCGCAGCCACGAACGTCACTTAAAAGAATAACTTTCATTTTTCTCTCCTTATAAAAATATTACTTTATATTTGGTTAAAAGTCAATTAAAATGGGAAAACTTATGCCAGGAGAAAAAGCATGGACATTAGGTGTAGAAAATTGAAATGCAAATACAACGATCATTTTACGTGCAAAGCAAAAAGTTTGGACGTTTCTAAAAACGCGATTTGCAATATTTATGAGCCAGACGAAAACAAGCCTCAGCCTGACACAACGGCAAGATTGTTTGAGCGAACTCCAAAATTCAGTCCACAACGGGATTCGAAAGCGGTTGACATATGTTGCGGCGCGGATTGTTTGCTTAAACATGAAGGGAAATGCATCGCCAATGGCATAACAATAAATGATTATCGAGCCAAGCCTTATTGCCTGACATTTTTGAAAAAGTAACTTGCAAAAAAAATGTAACTATTGTATAATATTTATATGGAAAAAAACACACGTCCGCAAAAGGAAACATGGAAGGTTTTTGGAAGTGATGAAATCCTTGAAGATAAGGAATTGATTGACTATTACAAATTACACCTTTATGATGAAAAATTGATAAACAAGCTCCTTGGTGAATTTACAGACAAAGGAGAATATGTTTTGCCTGATGATGTAAAAACACCACTTGTTAAAGTGAAAAAACTCATAACATTTTCGGGCGAAAATTCTTATGCGGCAGAAACGCCAGTTAAAAATCAAACCATGAGATTTTTGGTTAAATACTGGTATGTAGAAAAAATGGGGATCGCCAACTTGTATTTTATTGAAAATCTTGATGGCGAAGATATGAGAACATTTGTTGCTCAATTCATAGGTGAAAACAACAGCGATTTTCTTACGCGTGTTAAAGCGGCTTTCAATTTAAACAGCGACATAGATGAATTTGCTGACGACTATTTTGATCAGTTGCAACAAAAATATGATTTTTTAACTGCCAAGAAAGCTGAAAGAGACTTTGTAGTAGAAATTCAATCAGAATATTACCTGCGTGAAATGCTGGAACTTTTAAAAGAAAAAGGCGGTGAAAAAGGGAAAGCTATTGCCGAGCAAATAGAACAAGAAATTGAAGAGAAAAAGCTACTAATAAATAAAGAAGGCATGTATACTTCGCTTCGTCTTAAAATGGACAAGTTGATTATCGCTTCTGGCGGGTTTAACGAACTTAAAAAAGTGATTATAACCTTGCCAAAGGCCGTGCAAAATTATACTAAGCCAGTCAAAGATTATGATGACATTTCACAAAAACTTGATGCTATGAAAATGCCTGATACTCCTAAAACAAAAGCTGCGTCGGGAGCAAACAATGCAGCGGGCAAAAAAGCGCCAAAAAAGGATAAACCATTTACACCACCCAAAACTAAATCTTATTATTCATCAGACACACCTAACAAGCCGACAAAAACTAAAGAATTAATGTTGGGGCATAAGCCTTCTGTAACACCAGCAGCGAAAGGCAATGATAGTGTTGCGCAAACAAAGCCAGCCACAAGCGACAAAAGTGCAACGACTCCTGCAATCAAGCCAACCATAAAATATAACGCTCCTGGGGTTATGTTTGATTTTGCAGATGCATATTTCTTAGATAAATACACTTCTTCCGTTTACAACAATGTAGTTGTCCCATCAAATCAATCAAAGGCAATGCAGGCTATTGGAGAATCAGATGCAGCTTCAGAAAAAGACGAGATTATTAAAGGAATCTACTTAGAAGAAACAATAAAGCCGTCGGAAATCAGCATTCCAGAAAAGCCAACACCCAAAACTGATGTGGTCGACACTTTTGTTTACTAACATACAGCAATTAAAACATTTTAACACAAAAAAACGAACCAAAATTTTTGGTTCGTTTTTTAATATGCTTTTAACTTTCCTTAAATTGAAGGGTCGGGGAGTTTGACACAGCTTTTAACAACGCCTTTAAAGTAAACAAGTTCATTGAAAGCAGCCATATTGCGTTCATCATTAAAATATCCGTTTGATTTAACATCATTGATATATTGGTGAAAGTTGAAGATTCGAAGTTCATTTGAATCTCTTGAATATGGGCCTGCGACTAACTCAGTTGTGAATCCTGAAAGATTTTGGAAAACAAGCGAACGTGAATAAGTGTCAAAGTTTTCATCAAATTGTCTTAAAAAGTCTCTGCATTCTGCTTCGTTTACGATGGGGGTAGAAATTGTTGATGCCATAGGACTGTCAAGCCATGCTTTATAGTTATTGTCATTTTCCTGTTCTGTATAACCTTTGCTATGTTTTCTGTATATATAATCTACCACAAAGCACACATACACACATAAATTTTTTTGTGCACGATTTAATTCATCAACATTGTCTCTGTTTAATTTGGCGATGTATTTATGGTTTTCTTGCATGTTTTCCTCCGTTTGACTTTTGTTTTGTATAACCTTTTTGCTGTTTTTTAGAGCTACGTTGGTCTATGTTTGTCTAATTATAACATAAAAGTTTTGGTTTGTAAATACCCTTTGCATAAGATTTTTTATTAAGTTTACACTAAGATTATGTCAAAAAATATTGGAAGGGGGACCATAATTTTAATTGCAAGCGGGCTTTTGTGCAAGGCGCTAGGGGCGCTTTTTAGACTTCCGCTTACTTCTATTTTGGGTATTGAGGGCATCGGTGTTTTTCAAATGGTTATGGCCGTCTATTCATTTGCGCTTGTTTTAACAAGCGGCGGCGTGGCGGCGACTCTTTCTAAATATGTGTCGCAAGCCAGGGCGCGCGGAGACTGGAGAAAGATCAAATCTCTTCTGAGATCGGCGCTTATTTATTCTTTAACTGGCGGAATAATTGTGGGCGGAATAATTTTCGCTTTTGCCGGCGGAATTTCTGCCGTTCAATCAATTCCGGATGGGGTGCTGAGTTATCGCTTGATGGTTTTACTTGTTCCTTTTGGCGGAATAATCGCTGCGGTAAGGGGGGTGTTTCAAGGATATGAAAACATGACACCAACAGCCGTAAGTCAAGTTTTAGAACAAGGTGGCAAGTTTGGATTTGGGCTGCTGTTTGCTTTTTTGTTTGGCAAAAAAGGTTTGGCGGCGGGTGTTTTTGGTGCGTTTTTAGGCATAACGATAAGTGAAGTAATCGTAATAATAGTCCTTTCAATATATATGAAAGTGCGCGGAAGAAATAACAAAAATGTGCTGTCTAAAACAAAAACGGCTTTTGTTAAAGACACGGCTACGCTGTCTTTGGGATTGTCGATTATGCCGCTTGTGTCGGCTATTGACAGTTTTATCATTGTTTCAAGGCTGATGCTTGCTGGTTTTTCGGCCGAAAACGCAACTGCTTTATTTGGACTTCAAACGGGAGTCGTCGGCGCGCTGATGAATTTTCCACTTATTCTTTCTTCGTCTATTTCTGTCGCACTGTTGCCGTCTGTTTCATATGACGAAGCAGCGCTTAGCGAGCAAAGTCAAAATTCTATTTCAAAAACACTCAAAATCATGTGGCTTGTGCTTATGCCACTTTCGGTCGGAATCGCGTCCATTTCGAGACCGCTTTATAGTTTAATCTACCCAAATTTAGACAAAAATTTACTAGACTTCGCTGTCAATTTAACCTATTTGGGTGCTGTTTCAACCATAATCACGGCGCTTATGCAATTTTTTGTTACTTTACTGCAAGCGAAGGGGCTGTTTAGATATTGCATGTTAAGTTATCTGGTTGCAGGGGTGGCAAAAATCCTTTGCGTTTATTTTTTGTGTGCCTTAGAAAGTGTGAACATTTATGGTATTGCGGTGGGAAACATTGCGTTTGCAAGCATAGTTGTGATTATGGCGCTTGTCAGAAACAAGCGCAAGGTTTCGGTGGGATTTTTTGATTTGGCGCTGCCACTTTTGTCTGCCGTCGCTATGAATTTGGCGATTTTAAGGCTGCTTAGCCTGACAAGTTTTTCGCCGATTGTGCAAGTGGTGCTTAGTATTGCGCTTGGCGGCGTTATATATGTTGTTTCCACGCTTCCGACCAGCAGTGAGATCGTTAAAGATTATGTGAAAGCGAAAAATAAAAAGCAAGAAAAAAAGGCAAACTGAAATATCTTTGAAAATCAGTTTGTTTGATTGATAAAGTTTGATAAAATATTGTCATGGCAGATTTACTCAAACTTGACAATAACATAGTTATTGCTCCTATGGCGGGATACAGCGATGTGGGATTCCGCTCTATTTGTTGTGACTTTGGTTCGGGCGCGACGTTTACCGAAATGTTGTCGGCGCAGGCTATGCTTTACGGCAACAAAAAGACGCAAGATATGACATTTAGATATCCAACTGAAAAGTGTGTAATCGCTCAGATTTTTGGAAATGATCCAATTGTTATGGCGCGCGCAGTTGGCAATCCGATATTAGATGGGTTTGAAGGCATAGATATAAACATGGGTTGCCCAGCGCCAAAAGTTGTAAAAAACGGCGAAGGCTCGGCGCTTTTGAAGAATTTGCCACTTGCGGGAAGAATCATTCAGGCGTGCAAAAAAGAGGCGGGAATGCGTCCGCTTAGTGTGAAGGTTAGGTTGGGTTTTAATGAAAACAACATCACCGAAATCGCAAAAATGTGCGAAGAGAGCGGAGCAGATTTTATCACTGTTCATGGCAGAACGACCAAGCAAATGTTTGCGGGCGAAGTTGATTATGATTCAATCGCAAAAGCAAAACAAAGCGTTTCGATTCCGGTTTTCGGAAATGGGAATGTGACAGATAAACATAGTTATGAAAAAATGCTTTCGACGGGAGTTGACGGTATTATGATTGGCAGAGGTGTTGTTGGCAAGCCTTGGCTGATAGCCGATTTGCTTGACAAACCTTATGTTATTTCGCCGATTGAGGCAATAAAAAAACATGTTGAAATTTTGCGAAAATATTATCCGGAGCAATGGATTGTTTTGTTTATGCGAAAGCATTTTATCGCATATGCCTCTGCCTTTAAAGGTGGGGCGAAAAGCAAGATTGCGCTTTCGACCAGTCAAAGCATTGATGAAAGTTTAAATATATTGCAAGAACTTTATAATCATTTTGAAATTTAAACAAAAAAGTGTATATTATTTTTAGGAGGCTTTATATGAAAAGAAGCATCAGAGATTTAGTCAACCTTGAAGGCAAACGGGTGTTTTTAAGAACAGACTTCAACTTGCCTATGGACAATGCTGGTAGAATTACAGATACGACAAGACTGATCAGCGAATTGCCTACGATAAGATTTTTGGTTGAACGCGGCGCGCGCGTTATTATTTGCTCGCACCTTGGCAGACCAAAGGGGTTTGATTTTAGGCTTTCTTTGTGGCCAATCTCGCTGATTTTAATGAAATATTTTCCTGGAAAAGTTTCGTTTGCGCACAAAGTAGTTGGCGATGAAGTTAAAAAACAAGTTGAATGCATGTCAAACGGCTCAATCCTGCTTTTGGAAAATGTTAGATTTTACAAAGAAGAAACTGAAAACGATCCTGAGTTTTCAAAAGAACTTGCTTCGCTTGCAGACATTTATGTAAACGATGCGTTTGGTGTTATCCACAGAAAGCACGCATCGACTTATGGCGTTGCAAGACTTTTGCCAAATGCAATTGGATTTTTGGTTGAAAATGAACTCAACATTATTACAAACGCGTTAAAAAATCCACAACAACCTTTCATCGCTATCTTTGGTGGAGCAAAGGTTGAAGATAAAATTTCGGCAATTTTAAATATTCTCAAAACTGCCGACATTATTTTGGTTGGCGGAGCGATGGCTTATTCGTTTATGATGGCAAAAAATCAAACCATCGGCCGCAGTTTTTCAAGCTTAAGTAGCGTCACAATCGCAAAGCAGATTTTGGAAGAAGTCCAAAAAGCGGGCAAGCGAATTGTGCTTCCTGTTGACCATATAGCATATATGTATGGTGACAAAAAACGCAAAACTTTTGTTACTGAAGTTTTGTCAGGCGAAATGGTCGGCTGTGATATTGGCCCTAAGACAATCAAACTTTTTTCCGAAGAGATAGGAAAGGCAAAACAAGTTATTTGGAACGGACCGCTTGGAATGTATGAAGAACCAAAATTCCAAAAAGGAACATTTGAAATAGCAAAAATAATTGGTCATAGCACCGCTTATTCAATAGTTGGCGGTGGAGATAGCGCAAGTGCGGTTAAACAGGCGCATTGTCTTAGAATGATAAATCATGTTTCAACAGGCGGAGGGGCTACACTTAAACTTATGGGCGGTGAATCTTTGCCAGGGATTGAAGTAATTCAGGAGAAATCAGTATGAAAAAATTGATTATTGCAAATTTAAAAATGAACCAAAATGCAACTGAAGCGAAATTGTATTTCACAAAACTTGTTGCGGGGTTTACAAGTCAAAAATGTGACCTAGTTGTTTGCCCAAGTTATGTTGCATTGCCAATAGCAAACTATTTGACAGTTGGCAGCCCAATCAAACTAGGTGCGCAAAATGTCAGCGACGAAGAAAACGGCGCACACACTGGCGAAATCAGCGCAAGCATGCTTAAAGACATTGGCGCAGAATACGTTATTGTCGGACACAGCGAAAGAAGAACCAAGTTTAAAGAAAGCGATAAACTTATAAATAAAAAGATTAAATTTGCGCTTAAATACAGACTAAAATGTGTGCTTTGCATTGGCGAAAGCCTTGCAGATAGAAACAGCGGAAAAACTTATGAAATATTAAAGAAACAACTCGATGAAGATTTGCGCGGACTTTATGAAAACGAACTTGAAAGCGTTGTCATCGCATATGAGCCAGTTTGGGCCATTGGGACGGGCAACAATGCATCAGTTAAAGATGTGGAGCTTGCCGCAAGGCAAATCAGAAAAGTTGTTTATGAAAACTTCTCAGAAAAGGCAAGCCGTGACATTCAAGTTGTTTATGGCGGAAGCTTAAATGAGAAAAATTATTCTGCTCTTATTTCGGCAAGTGGAATTGATGGCGGACTGTTTGGTGGTTCATCACTAAGCGCAAACTCATTTTTAAATATGATAAATTCATTAAAATAACAAAGGCAGTGCGGGCAAATATAATTTGACAAACACCGTCACATAGTTTAATATAAAGATATGGAAAATCATTTAGCACTTTACAGAAAATACAGACCACAAACATTTGATGAAGTGGTAGGTCAAGAACACATTACGAAAACTCTGGCAAATCAAATTGTGTCAGACAAACTTTCTCACGCCTATCTTTTTACTGGTTCACGCGGAACGGGCAAAACCAGTGTTGCAAAAATCTTTGCAAAGGCAGTTAATTGCACTCACAACGAAAACGGATCGCCTTGCGGCCAATGCGAAAGTTGCAAGAGAATCAGCGAAGGTCGCGATGTAAACGTAATTGAAATCGACGCTGCTTCAAACAACCGTGTTGACGACATAAGAGAATTGCGCGAAAAGGTTAAGTTTGCACCAATAGATGCTAAATACAAAGTTTACATCATCGACGAAGTGCATATGCTTTCAGACAGTGCATTCAACGCGCTTTTAAAAACATTGGAAGAACCACCAAAATATGTGATTTTCATTTTGGCGACAACTGAAGTTCACAAACTTCCTGCAACGATTCTTTCAAGATGTTCTAGATTTGATTTTAGATTGCTTTCAATCGAAAACCTTTGCAAGGTTTTAAACAAAGTTTTTGCAAGTGAAGAAATTACCGCCGAACCAGAAGCTGTTAAACTTATCGCAGCAAGCGGCGAAGGAAGTGTGAGAGATACTCTTTCAATTGCTGACAGTATAAATGCATATGCAGACGGGAACATCACAAAAGAAGACGTTTTAAAGGTTTTGGGAACAACCGATCACGACCTTTTGATCGAATTCTTTGACAAAATCATAAACAAAGATATTGGCGGCGTGCTTTCGCTTATAAGCGAAATCGACGGCAAGGGCAAAAACCTAGCAGTGTTTGCTAAGGATTGCGCTAAACATGCAAGAGATTTGCTTGTTTGCAAAACTTGCAATGAGCCAGCGGCTATACTCAACTTTCCAGAAGAACTTTTGAAAAAATACACCGCACAAGCTCAAGGGGTTAGCGACAAAGATTTGATTTGCTATATGCAAAATTTTGCAGCAAGCGAAACCGAACTTAGATATGCACTTTCAACTAGATTGCTGCTTGAAAGCATTGCAATAAATTGCATCAACGGTGAAACCGCAAAAAAAAACTAATTAAACAAGTTGCCTCTAATAACGAGCGTGACATTTGGGGAAAAGTTGTGCTGTTTTTAAAAGAACACCGACATATTGCTATGTTTGTTGCTTGTGGAGACATTACAGAAGTTGCTGTGCGAGACGGAAAATTTATTATCACAGCACCAGACAAAACAGTTTATGCACTGCTCAGCCAAGGTAAGCGAGAAATCGAACGTGCGCTTTCATGGCAGGGGCTTGAACTTAATGTAGTCATCGAAGAAAAAGAAATCGTGCCGGATAAATTTGAAGACGACAAAAAAGTGCTTTCAAAAATCTTTGGCAAAAAACTTACAACCATAGAATAATTGGAGGAATATATGGGATACGGATTTGGTGGATTTGGCGGAGGAAATATGCAACAACTCATGCGCCAAGCACAAAAAATGCAGCAAGACATGCAACGTGCGCGTGCCGAACTTGACGCAAGAGAATTTACAAGCAGTGTTGGCGGAGGAATGGTTGAACTGACTATGCTTGGAAACAAGACAGTAAAATCACTTTCAATCAAACCTGAAGTTATTGATCCTGATGACAAAGAAATGCTTGAAGACTTGATTGTAAGCGCGTTTAACGACGTTATCGCTAAAATCGAAATCGCAGAAAAAGAAACTATGCCAAATATGCCGGGGATGATGTAAGATGGCAAGATTTGACGAACCTATTGAAAGACTGATTGAATATTTTCGCTCTTTGCCTGGGGTCGGTTATAAAACTGCACAAAGATATGCCTATTCAATAATCGAAGGCTCAAACGAACGTGCTGAAAACTTTGCAAACGCCATAAAAGACGTTAAAAGTAAAATTGGACTTTGCACTAAGTGCGGGAATTATACGGACAAGCCTGTTTGCGATATTTGCGAAAAGCGCAGCGGCAAAACTATATGCGTAGTTAAAGAGCCAAAAGATATTCTTTCAATGGAAAAAATAAAAAACTACGACGGAGTTTATCACGTGTTGTTTGGACTTATAAGTCCGCTTGAAGGCAAAGGTCCAAATGATATTAAAGTGAAAGAACTTTTAAATCGCATAAACGAACTTGGAACAGAAGAAGTCATTATGGCAACTGATCCAGACGTTGAAGGCGACGCGACAGCAATGTATATCGCAAAGCTTTTAAAGCCAATGGGCATAAAGGTTACGCGTCTTGCTCAAGGAATCTCTATGGGCAGCGATCTTGAATACGCCGATGAAATTACGCTTTCAAAAGCGATGGAAGGAAGAAGAGAAATTTGATTAGAAAACTTTTAGAACAAAAACTTAATAATGCTGCTAAAACTGAAAACCTGCCACAATCGTTTTCAGTTTCTTTTTCGGGCATACCTGCAATGTGCGACTTTCAAAGCAACTCATGCTTTGTTTTGGCAAAACAACTTCATGCAAACCCACTTGATATAGCGCAAAAAATTGTTGCAAATCTTCAAAACGACGAAGATTTTGTTTTTGAAGCAGTTCGACCTGCATTTATCAACATCAAACTCACAGATAAGGGTATAAACAAACTTGCGCAAGATATTAAACTTGACAAAGTTGGTCACATTGGCGATGGCAAGCGCATATATCTTGACTACGGCGGGCCAAACTGTGGCAAAGCGATGCACATTGGGCATATGCGCTCGTTTAATATTGGTGAAGCATTTAAACGCCTTTACAAAAAACTTGGCTACGACGTTATCAGCGACATTTTCTTGGGCGACTGGGGAATGCCAATGGGACTGATTATGGCTATGCTTGAAAAAGAAGGAACGCTTGATGATTACATAGCGGACAAGTTGCCACTTACCCTTGATGTGATGAATGTGGCATATCCAAAAGCAAGCAAATTAAAGTCAGAAGACGAAAAGTTTAAGGCGCGCGCCGAAGAGATTACTTTGCTTTTCCAACACAAAACACAACCTTATTTTGATTTTTGGAAGAGACTTCGAAACACATCGGTTTCGGCAATCAAACAAGTTTGCCAAATGCTTAACATAAGCTTTGACCTTTGGAACGGTGAAAGCACTGCAAATGAATATATCCCTGAGGTGCTTAAAATATTTAGAGAGAAAAATCTCGTTCGTCAAAGCCAAGGCGCACTTGTTGTTGACGTGGCACAAGAAGGGGAACAAATTCCTATTCCAAAAAAATCGCCAGACGAAGTTCAGAGATATGAAAATCCTATGCCACCACTTATTTTGCAAAAGTCAAATGGTGGGGATATGTATGCAACAAGCGACGTTGCAACTATATATTTAAGAAATAAACTTTATCACCCGGACGCCATTCACTATTTCAGCGACGCAAGACAAAATCAACATTTTACGCAAGTTTTCAGAGCCTGCAAAATGGCGGGCATATCGCCCGAAAATCAGCAACTTTGGCACACTGGCTTCGGGACGGTCAACGGCAAGGACGGCAAGGCTTTAAAGACGCGTGATGGCAATAATATGCAACTTCTTGACCTTATGAACATGCTTTATTCTAAGGCTGAAGAAAAGTTGATTGCAAACGGAACAGAATATGACGAAAATCTTAAACGCCAAATAGGCAATGCCGCTTTAAAGTTTGTTGACCTTTCAAGTAATGTTGAAAAAGATTATAACTTTGACATTGACCGCGTGCTTGCCTTTGAAGGGAAAACAGGTCCATACATTCAATACACCGCTTGCAGAATTAAATCTATCTTAAACAAGGCGGGAGAGTTTGAAGAAAACTTTAACCTTTTGCCAGAACACAGAAAAGTTATTTTGGCGCTGAACAAACTTCAATCAAGTTATGCTTTGAGTTTTGAAGAAAAAAGTCTAAACAGCATTTGCACAAGCCTTTACGAAGCAGCAAGCGAATTTGCAAGTTTTTACAACACTTGCCATGTGCTTTCTGAACCAGATTTGCAAAAGCGTTCGGCACATCTTACACTTTTAAAACTTACGCTTGACGCGCTTACAAGAGGCGCAGATATTCTTGGAATTGAAATTCCACAAAAAATGTAGATCCCTTTAAAATAAAGAGAAAAAAATATTTTAATTATTTTTTAAAAAGGTATTTACAAATCAAATTTTTTATGATATTATCTAGGTATCAATAGGAGGTAGACATGCCAGTTTATACATTAAGAATTCCAAAAGAAATGAATATTGTAAGTTACAATCCTGTTCAAGCGGGCAAGACAAAAGAAGCGTCAATCGGCAAAGTTGCAGAAAAGGGTCTTGAATTATAATATATAATTTTTTCTTTAAACGAGCGTTTTGCTCGTTTTTTTATGTCATTTTGTTTGCTAAACAATGTTTTGTTGTGCTAAAATAAAATAAGTGGAGAGAAAAATGCAACAATTTATTTACCCAGCAATTTTTTATATCGACGAAGACGAAACAAAAGTCTACTTTCCAGACCTTGACATTTCAACCTCGGGAGACAATTATGACGAGGCCTTTTTGTTTGCAAAAGAACTTTTGAAAGTCTATTTTCTTTACGCAATCTCAAATGATTTGGACTTTAATTTCCCTTCAAGTTTCAACGACATCAAAAACAAATGCACAGGCAAAGAAGTTCCGCTTTTGATTGATACGGTCATTGCGCCAGCCGACATCAAAGCATTTAAAAAAAGTTAAGTTTTTGCTCGCTTTTCTCTTGACATAAAAACATGGTTATGTTAAAATACACTAACACTTCCAATCGGGGTGTTAGTTTTTTGTTAGGAGAAAATAATTATGGCAGCACCAAAACGTAAAGATATCACTCTTGCATGCACAGAATGCCAAGAGAGAAACTATGCTACATCAAAGAACAGCACTGCAAATCCTGAAAGAATTGAAATCAAAAAATTCTGCCCAAGATGCGGAAAAAGAACTGTTCATAAAGAAACAAAATAATTTTAAGCAGGAGAGAGAATATGTCTAAGAAAAAAAACTTAGAACAAGAAGTTTTAATTTCTGAAACTGAAGAAACCACAGACGCTGTTGTTGTTACTGACGAGAGCGAAGTTAAGCCTGCAAAAGAAGAAGAAAAAGTTTCGAAAAACAGCAAGCAAGAAAACAAGTCGAAAGATGACAAATCTAAAAACAAAAAAGACAAAAAGCCTAAAGAAAAAGGCAAGTTTAAACGCAAAGCCAGAGAAACAATGAGCGAACTTAAAAAAGTTACTTGGCCAAGTTTTGGTGAAGTTTGCAAAAAGACGGGGATTGTTTTGTCAGTAGTTGTTGTGTTTGGCTTGGTTTTGTTTGGACTTGATGCGCTTCTTGGATTTTTGTTTGGTCTTTTGACTAAGGGAGGAAAATAGATGGAAGAAAACGAAGTTTTTGATGAACAAACACCAGTTGAAGAAAATGCAACAGAAGTTGTAGAAGATAAAATTGCAGATCCATCAAAATCTAAAGATGCAAAATGGTATGCTCTTCACACATTTTCAGGTTATGAAAACGTAGCAAAAGAAAACCTTGAAACAGTTGTTACAAAATTTGGGCTTCAAAATCGTATTTTTGACATTATTATTCCTATGGAAAGTGTTGTCGAAGAAAAAAATGGCAAGAAAAAACTTGTAGAGCGCAAAAGTATGCCATGCTACATCTTTGTAAAGATGATTTATGGAGATGACCTTTGGCACAATGTTACAAGAACACGAGGAATTACAGGTTTTGTAGGACCAAACGGACGTCCTCTTGCGCTTACTGAAGAAGAAGTAAGAAAGAATAAACTTGAAAAAATTAAAGTTGAAGCAAATCTTCAAATTGGCGACAAAATTGAAGTTATCGATGGACCTTTGGAAGGAACAATCGGACAAGTTCAATCTGTTGACGCTGAAAACGGCATTGCAACTGTTTTGGTTGAAATGTTTGGAAGAGAAGCTCCGGTTGACCTTGATTACACTCAAATGAGAAAAATCGAACTTTAATCGAAAACAAATTCGGTATTTCGCAAGCATCGCTTGCTTTAAATACACAAAGGCACAGCCTTTGATTAAAAATGTGGCAGAGCGCGCTGCAACCGCTCAAAACGACCACAAAGGAGGATAAAATGGCAGCAGTAAAAAAGATTGGCGCAGTTGTTAAACTTCAACTCCCAGCCGGTAAAGCCACACCTGGACCTCCAGTAGGATCATCACTTGGTCCTCATGGAATCAACATCGCGGCATTTACCAAAGAATTCAACGAGAAGACAGCTTCTCAAGCGGGCTTGATCATCCCAGTAGTTATCACTATCTACCAAGACAGATCATTTACTTTCGTTTTGAAAACCCCACCTGCAGCAGTTCTTATTAAGAAAGCTTTAGGTCTTGACAAGGGTTCAGCAAAACCAAACAAAACAAAAGTCGGAAATCTCACAAAAGCACAAGTTCGTGAAATTGCAGAGCAAAAAATGCCTGACCTCAACGCTGCAAGCATTGAAGCAGCTATGAGCATGATCGAAGGTGCTGCACGCAGCATGGGCGTTACAATCAGCGAATAAGGAGAAGGAAAATGAGAAAAGGTAAAAGAATGACTCTTGCTCTTTCTACTTATGACAAAACAAACGCTTATACTGTAAGCGAAGCATTTGATCATATGCTTGAAACTGCAAAAGCTAAATTTGATGAAACAGTTGAACTCCACGTTAAACTTGGCGTAGACGGAAGAAACGCTGACCAACAAGTAAGAGGCGTTGTTGTTCTTCCTCACGGAACAGGAAAAAGCGTTAGAGTGTTAGTAATCGCAAAAGGTGACAAAGCTGATGAAGCTCTTGCCGCTGGTGCTGATTTTGTTGGCGCTGAAGAAATGGTTGCAAAAATCCAAGGTGGATGGCTTGATTTTGATGTCTGCATCACAACACCTGATATGATGGGCGTTGTGGGCCGTGTAGCTAGAGTTCTCGGACCTAAAGGCTTGATGCCAAACCCAAAGAGCGGAACAGTTACTATGGACGTTAAAAAGGCTATTAACGACGTTAAAGCAGGTAAAGTTGAATACAGACTTGACAAAACAAACAACGTTCACGTTATCCTTGGTAAAGTAAGCTTTGGAAAAGATAAACTTGTTGAAAACTATCAAACAATCATTGAAGCATTGCAAAAAGCTAAACCAGCTGCAGCAAAAGGACAATATTTCAAAAATATTTCAATCTGCTCAAGCATGGGCCCTGGCGTAAAAATTGTTTCTATTGGATAAGATAATTTTTAAATAAAAAACACTTTACGATGTAAAGTGTTTTTTTATGTTTGTTTATTTGACAAAAACCCAGCAATAAAAATTTTACAAATGAAACAATAAGAAAAAAACCGACTTTAGCCAAAGTCGGTTTTTTGTTTGATTAGATTATTTTACTTTAATCTTCTTTCTAAGTTTGATGATTACAACAACAACGATTATTGCTCCAACCGCGCCGATGCAGATTGCTGCGATGGCCCATGCGTTGAGAGGTTCGTTTTTGATTACTTTATAACTATAAAGCAAGTTGCCACTTGTTGATCTGACTGTAATAAAGTAAGTTCCGGTTGTTGAGATTGGTTGTGTAACTGTGCCGATAGTTGCGATTGTGTCTGCATTGATTTCAAATTGTTGAGAACCAATGGTGATTACGCATTCACCGACTGCTTCAAATACTCTTTCAGCGTTGAATGATACGTCGATGTTTTTGCTTGTTGCTTCACCTTCTGTCACTGAAACTGAAATTGGAACTGTGCTGGTATTTACCCAGTAACTGAAACTAAAATCAGTTGTAGCAGTGTAGTCGGTGCGGTTTAACGCTTTTGTTGTGCAGATTGTAATTGTGTATCTTCCAACACCGGTCAAACTGTCTAAGAATGATGTTGTAAAGTGTTTCAAATATTCTTTGTTGTTTATGATTACGGTTTGATAAACATCTTTGAACAATTGTTTAAGTTGTCCGTTTTCATCTCTTGTGATGTCGCCAAGGTTGTCTTTAACGATTGACTTGATGTAGTAACCATCAAATGGCGCATATTCAAATGAATATCTAGATTCTTCAGGGTTTACGATTGTGAAGTTGTAAACTTCTTCTCTGATTGGCACGCCAGTTGTGCTTGTTGCTGAGAAGTAAACACTGTAATATCCAGGCATTTCAAAAGTGAAGGTCTTTGTTGTTGCATTAAATTTGAAGTCGGTGAATTCTTGTCCATTTCGTGTTGCTGTGATCATGCTTTGACCACTTCCGACAGATTGTGCCGTATAGTATTCTTCGGTTTTTAACAGTGTTAATTCAACTTTTTTGTTAAACACGCCTTTTTGAATAGGGTCTGTTGTGTGTGTTACGCCGTCTGTGTCTGTGTAAGTCATTGTAAAGGTTACATCTTTTAAGAATATCAATTTAAGAGTTCCAGACGCTTGTGATGTTCCTGCTGCAAACACTTGTCTGTTTCCTGCAATATCTGAAAGTGAAATTGTGTATGTTCCAGATGTTGTAAGTTCGACATATCTGTAAGTTTTGTTTGCTTTTCCGCTTTCTGATGAAACTATTTCTTCGGTTTTTGTTTCGATAGGGTAAGCAACACCATCTTTAAGAATTGAAATTTTAATAAGGTTGTTTGCGATGCCGTATGAGTTGGAGAAGATAAGTTTTACAGAACTTAATGCAGAATCATTTTTGTCAGCCGCTGCAGTGATGCTGCTTGATGTAAGCATATCTATTTGGTCGGCTGAGTTGAATGTAAAGTATGCTTCGCTTACAGGTTGTGATGTAGGAGGGATGAAGGTGATGAAGACTGTTCTGTTAAATGGGCTAGTTCCCGGTTTAACGGTTTCGGTTTCGCTGTAGTTGTAAACGCGATATCCGATTGTAAACACGCCTTCGCCTTCGGCTTCTTTAATAGAAGTTGGTTGAACTTTAACGTTTTGATAATTGTTTGGAACAATTTGAACAAGTGAAGCTGATGTGTTGTAGTTTACGTTTACTATGTAGTATTCAGAATATTCTGTTCCTCTGTAGTAATAGTAAGAACCTGCTTTTTCAACTTGTTTTCCATTGTTTGTTACGCGATAGAATTCGGTTGCAGAATCAAGTATTTCAAGTTTGTAAAGACCGTATTCGTTGGTTAATACTGAATCATAACTGATTAAGAAGTAATAAACTCCGCTTTCAGTAAATGATGTTCCGCTCTTTACAACTGTCCATCCGCTGCTTTCGCCACCTTCTTTATAGTAGTATGCGGTGAATGGATAGTCAAACGATTCAGAATTTGAATATGTGAATGTAACTGAACTTGCAAATGTTGAGCCTGAACGTGAAATTGTATATACGCGATTGTTGATTGTGATTCTTTGAACGGTTGTGTCGGTAAGTGTTGCATCTGTGATGTTTTCGCCATAGTTATCACTAAGTTTAAAGTATGATTCAAGTGTTTCATCTGTTTGGGGAAGCATATTGTAAATGTGGAAGTAAACCGTTTTTACATATTTGCTGTCGTCAACGTTGTTTGGCGAGTCTTCGTCATATTCATAAACGTCGATCTTGTATTTGTTATTGATAAGTCCGCCGCTAGGATTTGAGAATGTCATCGTTGTAAGATTCACTCTTGAATAACCATATTCGGTGGTTGGCGCCCAAACGTTTCCGTCCCATTTAAACACTTTCAAAGTGTGAACAGTGTCGTTGTATGAGAATCTTAAATCAACAGGGCTGATGTAATATGTTTGCGCTTCGTGTCCGGTCGTTGCGTCGTTGATAAGTGCTGTATACATATTGCCTGAGCTTTCGATTTCGTTGTAAAGGTTTTGTCCATAAACGTGAACGATTTTTGTTGTGTTTCCAAAGTTGTCAACGATTTCATATTTAATCTTTGAGTTTGGATTTGGAAGAGTGATGAATGTGAAGTTAAGTCTTGAAAGTGTTTGATCGGCAGTTGCTACGATTGTGTCGTTGTCATATTTGCTCCAATTTGCAAGATAAGCATAACTTGAATTCAGATTTGCAAGAGTATTTGGATCGTTCTCAGCCGAGTAAACTTGATTTCCGTTGTAAACGGTAACTTTAACAGGATATACACTGTTTGAATAGCCAATCGAAATGTATTCTTGTGCAGTTGAATCTGCAAGGTAAGTGTTGAGTGATGCGCCGTCAAGCAATGTCAATTTGATGTTTGCAAATGATCCATCTGCGGCGTTTGAAATAGCAATATTGATTGGAGTGGTTGAAGAACTAAACGAAGCGAAAATTGCATTGAGAGAAACGATTTCTGCGTTTTGTCCAGCAAGTCTGTATGCTTGTCCGTTTTCAAGCCATGGGGTTAACATATAAAGTGAACCGTTGATGTTAAGTTCAAGCCATCTGTCACCCATAAAGTTGAGTTTTTCAACAGAGAATGTTGTTGAAGAATAGATGTTGAGAAGATTTGTAAGTATTTGCTTATCAAAGACATATTTGTCGGTTTTGCCGTCGGTGTAGTGCAGGCCTTGTGAAAATTCTTGTATTTCGTTTCCTTGGTCATCGATTGAATCTGTCATGCCTTCTGCGGCTGTATATTTGTGAACGAGATAGATTGTCAGGTTTCCAGCAAGATCTTGTTCTACAATTTCAAAATATCCAGACTCTTGAGTTGGAGTTCCGTTTACGATTTCGTTGTATTTTGATGCAGCAAAGTTGTCATAACTTGTTTCAGTGAATGTTCCTGAATATGGGTCTTCATCGATATGTCTATAATATGCTGCGATTGTATCGCCACGATAGTTTGCGCCAAGTGTGTTGTTGGTTTCAACCATAGTTTTGAGAGCAGTGAAGAAATCGTCAGAAACTTGATAAGCATAATATTTTAAGTAGCCAACATTTTTTGAAATGTTGTATGCGGCTTCGTCTGCTGTTTTAACAGATTTGCCTTCGATGTTGTAATAATTTCTAAGATTTGATTCATCAAGTGGGATAGCATCGTTTGTGAATGCTGAAAGCTTTGCGATAAGCGATCCAACTGTTTCGTAAGATGCTTTTTTGTCGATCACAATAGTTTTTGTTGTTTTTTGATAGTATTCATCATTGTGACCTTCGAATTGCATTGTGAGTGAGAATTTGTCATCGTTGCTGTAAATGCCTAATTTGTCAAAGTTTACAGCAAGATAATTCATTTTGCCTGATCTAGTAAATTCAAGTGCAGACACAAGAGCCGCGTTAGAATTTTCTGTTGTTATTTCATATCCACCGTTTGCTGCAGTCGTGATTGAAATTATGTCAGAGAATTGATTTTGCGACTTTGTGATTGTCACTTCAATTTTTGTTTTATCAATTTTTGCAATGTAACGATCGTCAGTGTCTTCTTTCCATGAAATGGTTGCTGATTTTTCGTTTGTGTAATAGTTTGCTTGGTCAAGAGTGTTAAGTTCTTTTCCTGATGCGCTGATGTTAAACTCAGGAGTAGATGATTCGATTGTAAAAGCAAACTTATAATTTTTACGGAAGTTGTTTGTTGAGTTTGAGTCTGAATAGTAACCTTGAGTGATAGTTACAATGTATGACCCTGGTTTTGAGAAGTTTTTAACAGCGGCGCCGTTGCTGTCGACAAATGCCAAGAATCCATTTTCTCCAGCGGTTGAAGTGTAAACTTCTGTTTCAGATGCGCCTGTTGCAAGAAATTCGATTGATGCAACAATTTGATAAGGAGTGATAATTGATGTTTGTCTAAAGTTTTCGTCATTATCAAAATAAGTAAGGTCGTTGTTTAAAATGTTTTTGATGAAAACTTGTTCGTCTGCATCAATGTCGTCTTCGTTAGTTATTGTATATTTCACTTCAGGGATATATAATTTTACAGGAAGTTTGTTTGTCTTTAATGAAGTTGTAACGCTTGTGTCGTTGTCGCTCCAGTTATTGTTGTTTGCGGTATACAAGCTATCGCCTGAGTTGATTCCGTTGTTGTAATAAGGGAAAGATACTGAAATAACACCTTCTGGCAAGTTTTTGTCGTCATACATGTTAATCAAGATGTCGCCGCCAATGATACTTTCAAGTGATGGGCCAATAGTAACGGTCTTTACCTTTGTTCCATCGTCAAAAGTTTTAGGTGTAAGTCCACCAATGGTTGCGCTTGAGATTCTAAGCTCAAAGTCTTTGCTTACATTGTTTTCAAATATTGCATAAACTTGATTTCCAAAACCAAACATTTCGATTGGTCTGATTTCCCCATCTGTTATTTCACAGTTTGAATCAAAGATTGCGGGAACATCGCCATTAGGAGTAACAATTACGATATTATTGTAGGCTTGTGCAGTGTAAGCAGTGGTTGTTTCGCCATTGATTGTGTATTCTTTTTTGATGCTTTCAGCGCTGATTGTTTCTGGAGCGGTGATTACGCCATATCGGTCAACAATCGCGGTGAGTTTTCTTTCAAAATAGTCGAAGATGTCGATTGTGTATCCTTCGCCTGTTTTGTAAGTTCTTGTAAGAATATATTTTCCGGCTACTGTGATTTCTTTGTCGATGTTGATTTCTTTTTCGACAATCGATTCATTTGCTCCGTCAATGCTTAAATCATATATAACATTTTCGAAAAGTGGGTTAGTAGAAAGTGTTTTATAGAATGCAAAGTATGGAGTTTTGTTTGCGTCAAGTTTTGTTACTACTTTGGTTTCGTATGGATAGAATGACAATGTTACTTTGTCAACCTGTGTGATTGTGCTGCTTCCTGCATTTCCAATGGTTGGTTGGAATGAAACATAAAGCTTTTTATCAACTGAAGTAGGGTTGAAGTAACTTGATTTTTTGTTGTAGCCAGTTGGGTTTCCGTCTTCTAATATTTCATCGATTCTAGCAAATGAAGCATCTGTAAGTGTTGTTTGCAAGGTGCTGTCTTCTTTGTAGTAAACTTGCATTTGTGAAGAATCGCTTGTCACTCTGATATATTGGAAACTTGAAGCATAGCGAAGGAATTTTTGATCTTGTGAAAGGTGTGCGCCTTTTGTGTTTGATGCGTCTCTGATGTAGAATATATATGTTCCTTCCATGTCAACAAAAGGCATTTTTGATGCGGCTTTTCCGTTGATGTAGCATACGCCGTTTGTGATTGTTGCTGTTACACTTTCGCCTTTAAGTGAAGTAAGTGAAAGTGAACCAGATTGTCCGTAATAATATTGATAGCCAGTTTCGGTTGCCAGCATATAAATATCAGCTGAGTATAAGATGTTTCCATCTATGTAAGTTATGCCGCCGCTTTGAGTAGCGTCAACAAGTTCTCTTTCGCCTGATTCACCGGCAGCCATTGTGAGATATTGTGATGCGTTTGAAGTTGAAAGATAATATTTTACTTGTTCTGCGTTTAAGGTGTAATGAATAGTGTATGAGAATTGAATATCTTTTTGCGACATTGTTTCAAGTGATGGTCTTTCGGTTGATTTGTCTTTGTATGCCATTTCTGCATCAATTGGAGAGAGATAATACAATCCTTTTTTTGCTGAACCAAGGTCGTAGTTGTTAATGTTTTTGTCTATGAAAGCATTTAAGGCGTCTTGAAGTTTTGTGTCTTCTTCGCCATTTCTGTTTCTGCAAATTGTCGTTAAATTGGTTGCGTCATAGTTTGTTTTGATTGCTTTGTTTTTAGACCAAATAACAGTTGCATCTGTTGTTAATGTGTAATTTGAAGTGATAAGTTGATACCCTTCGCTTTGAGTATACAAAACAAAGTAAGGTTTCGAATCGTCAAGGAATACAAGATAAACTGCACTGTTTCCGGCATCGTCAAAGATTTCAAACATATACAAGCCCGCGCTTTCTTTAACATAGCTTGAAGGGATTGATGAGTTGTTTAAAGTCAAATGTTGAGCGTTGGCATAATTGATCCAAGAGTTGTCTTTTGAAATGGTCAGTTCTCTATCTGCTGCAAGCATTTCGTTGCGCAACAAGTTTCCGATCAATGAGTTGATGTCAGATGTGTTGTAATAGTTTGAGTATGTAAGTGGAAAGTATTTGTAATAGCCATATGTTCTTGCTCCGCTCTTCTTTACATTGTCCCAAGTGAAAACAAATGGTTGGTTTGTTGCATTTGCAAAAGTGCTTGTTGTTCTGTAATCAGCGTTGATTCCAGAAGTTTCAACTGCGTATGGAGTGAGTGCTGAGATGTCTTGTCTATCGATTGTGAAAGTTCTTGTGATTGGAGTAAGAGCAAGAGATTGTTTTCCGTAATAGATTTTGAGTGTGTAAGTTCCTTCATCTTCGATAATCTCTTCAGTTTTTGAGCCTGTTAATATTGAGATTGCAGGTTGTTCTACGCCAGTAAGGAAATCTTTGCGGATAAGTTCAAACTTAACTGGAGCGTCGAAGTCACTTTGATTTGATTTATATTTGATTAAAACTTTTTCAGCGTTTGTGTATTCGCGAGAATATAACTCTTTCTCATTTGCTGTGATGCTTACGCTAGGTGTAGTTTTTTCAATTTTGAAATAGAAGAATTGATTGAATTTTTGATTTGAGTCTGGGTGAGAAGCATAACTAAAGTTTGTTAGTGAAACCAAATATGTTCCAGGTGTGCTTAAGTTTGACGTGATGGCAAAGTCGCTAGCTTCTCCCCAGCTTTTTCCATCATTTGCCAACTTTTGAATTTTAATCGTTGCATTTTTTGCGTAAAAGTTGTTTGTAAATTTAATTGGAGTTTGGTTTGTCGAAACGGGAGTAATCTCCTTCTTCTTCGCTGTCAAATAATCGGCGAAGGTTTTGGCCGTTGTGCCCGTTGTGTCTGTTTCTTTCCAAGAATTATAATCATCTATAAGATATGAAACGTCAGCGCCTTTTTGGGCAGTATATTTGCCGTCTTTGTTAATAATCTTTTTAAATTCTTTAAATTCGTTGTTGGTGTAATCGGTGTAAGATGCTTGTGAACCCACAACATGGACTTTTTGGTCAAGAACTTTAACTATGTCGCCCTGATTATCAAAGTTAAGATTTAAAGGTTGATTGATTTCATATGTGTGATGCGTAGTTGTTTCGCCAGCGGTTGTTGAGTAGTTGTAAATCATGTCGTAGTGCATATTGTAAACGCCGACGTCGTTAAAATAAACTGTGGTTTTGTTTCCGTTTTCTGCAACAACTACATCTTGCACAAAGTCTGGCTTTACAATTTCGTTTGTTTCTGGGTTGAAAGTAAGAGTTGCGCTTTCAGTATTGTTGTTAAAGTTTTTAGTAAGTGTAAGTCTGAAGTGATTAGCGTCGTATGTGATGCTTGGCAAGTCTTGAGTTCCGTAATTGTAGAAGTATTCCCATTTATGTGTTGATGATGACAAACTTGCATTTCGAGAAAGTGATGAAAATTCAATCTTTGGAGCGTCTTGGCATGAAGGTTCAAAATAATCATCATTGTTGAAAAGGAAAGCGGTGTATGAGAAAGTTTGATTTGTATAAGTTGTGGTTTCGGTGAAATCTGGGTCGGCTTCGTTCTCTTTATAATTTTTTCCAGGGACGAAAGTTGTATCATAAAGCCCATAAGATATGTTAACTTCCAAAAGACCTGATTTGTCTATTGAAAGAACACCTGGCTTAATTGGAACAGCTTCAGTAGTTTCAGTAGCATCTTTAGCTGGCTCTGCTTTCTCTTCGCTGTAACTGGTGCCGCGTTTAATTTCCATTTGCAGAGTTTGAGGATAAATTGCTGCGTCGCTATTGCGAATAGTATCGTTTGACGTAAGTATATATTTGCTTGAGTCGACAGGGATTTGTTTGCCGTTTAAATAAACTGAAATTTGAATGTCGTTGAAAAGGTAGTAGTGATTTGGGTCTTCAGTTTTGTTTGGAAAGTAGGCATATACTTGTTTGGCTTCATTTGTAGTTTCGCCATCTACTATAGTCCCTCTGCCGGTTTTTATTTCAGTGGTGAATGACAAAGGAAGATCTTTTGAAAAGTATGTATTGTTTTGAGTCAGCACGCCTTTGTTTATATAAGGAGGGATCACGTTTGTAATCGTCTCTTCAACAACATCAGCACTTGACTTTGAAATGCTGGTTGGTTGAATTAAAAAGCAGGCGCCGGTTGCCATTGACAAAGCCGCCATACTAAGAACTGATAAACTTAAAACCTTTTTAAATTTGTTCATACTTCTACCCCTATGTCAACTATATTTTGACACGATCATTTTATCATAATTTTTCCCAAAAGCAAAATAATTTATGTATAAAT